>Ga0074193_1000534_pt1 | contig 60598 bp, 54 predicted proteins | sample EPASupsiteHSE605_FD_64523 | JGI IMG/M metagenome (GOLD analysis project Ga0074193, IMG submission 64523) | Bioremediated contaminated groundwater from EPA Superfund site, New Mexico - Sample HSE6-05 | ecosystem: Environmental > Aquatic > Deep subsurface > Groundwater > Contaminated ...
GATTTCATTTGGAAGAATTCAGGAATTGGTGGATAAAGAAATACGAAAGAATGCCAAATAATACTTTTGAGGAATAAAGAGATTGATGATGTAATCAATGGGGACGGTTAGGTTAGAGGCGAATTGTAATTTGCCCACGAAAAAACGAGAAAATTTCAACAATGATCTCGTTTTTTTACTTTTAAAAGTTTAACATTTGAGCAAACTGCAAAATCGCCCACGAAGAATGAAGCCACGGCTACTTGAGATTATATATGGACATTCAATAATTATCCCTGCTTTTATTTTGACACAAATTATTTATTTGTCAATGAAATAATCTCCAATTCCATAGCTTTTTTATTTCTTTTTATGCAATATTAGCAATTTTTTGTACACTAAATAAAACTGCACACTTCTATTTTTTTTGCAGTATATTTTATAGTGTATTGCCGCTTTAGGCATATACATATTTAATTGTGAATTGTTTATGCAGTGTTTAATATTTTTCTATTAAGATCTTCCAGTTTTAATGTTTCTTTATTGCATTTAGGACATAAAAATGCTTTTCCATTTGTGATTTTCTTCAATAATTCTAACTTTGTGAGCTTTATATACAATGGATTATTGAGTATTTTAGTTAGTTTTTGACCTAACTTAAGTTTTGTCTTTTTATTTCTGTTCGCACATATTCCATAATATCTTATTTTGATAAATTTAGAAGGTAATATATGCATTAAGAATCTCCTAATAAACTCCGTAACTTCTAATGACATAGTTTTTATTTTAGAATTATCTTTGTAATCCTTGTACTTGAAAAATACTCTATCATCTTCTATTTTAACTATTCTGCTATTTGTTATTGCAATTTTATGTGTATATCTTGCTAAATATTCTATTATCGCATCAGCATTATCGAAAGGTCTTTTAACATAAGAATACCAATTGATGCTGTATACTTTATTTATTAGAATTTTAAATTTATTTTTGTTGCTGTATTCTTCTATTTCTCCGTAAAAAGATAGTTCATCATTTTTGTAATTATCTTTTAAATATGATAAGAATTTCCCCCTAAAAACTTTAGATAATACCTTTACTGGAACAAAGAACTTTTCACTACTTTTTTTCCATTTATTATCTTTAGTCAATCCTCCAGCCGAAATTATCATGTGTATATGCGGATGAAATTCTAAATTCTGTCCCCACGTGTGCAATACTGCTGTTATTGCAGGTACTGCTCCTATATACTTTTTATCTTCACACAATTTTTTAACAGTTTCACCTGCAGCTTTAAACATATTTGAATACAGTACCTTTTTATTTTGAAGTACTATATTGTTTAATTCTTTTGGTAATGTTAATACAGCATGAAAATATTTGCTTCCCAAAACTTCTGATTTTCTATCATTTGTCCATTGCTCTTTCTTGAAACTTTGACACAAGGGGCAGTGCCTATCCTTGCATGAATTGTATGTTATCTTTTCATAACCGCAGCTCTCACATACAATTTTATGGTAACCTAGTGCTTCTGTTCTACACATTTTTATGTGTCTGAAAGCTTTTCGTTGTTCAATTGATATATTATATTTCAATTTATATTCTTCTTCACCGTATACGAATATATCTTGAATTGTTTTTATATCACTCATGATTTCATACATCCATCAAATGGACTTTTTACGTTCATTAAGGAAGATGATGCCATGTGAAGATATATATTTGTACTTTGAATGCTTTTGTGTCCCAATAATTCCTTTATTACATATATATCAGTCCCTGCTTCCAACATATGGGCTGCAAATGCATGACGAAGCGAATGTGAAGTTATCCTCTTTGTAAAACAGCATTTATTTACTACTTTTGTAATATTGTTTTTAATTGTTTTCTTTGTGATATGTCCAGTTTCATTATTGTTAGATGGAAATAAATAGTCATCAGGTAAAAATTTATATCCGTATTTATTTTTGTATTGCAAAACATGATATCTGAGCATTTTTAAATTTCGTTGAGACAGTATTGAATATCTTGCAGAACCATTTTTACCTTTAGCAATATATATTTGCATTCTAGTTGAATCTATATCTTTTACCTTTAATGCTACTACTTCACCTACTCTAAGCCCTGATGAATACATGGTGTATAGCATAACTTTATATATTTCTTTCGGCATTAATTCAATAAAGTTTATTACTTCTTCTTTACTTAATACTGATGGTAAAGGGTTGTATCCTTTTAAATGTGGTATCTTTTTATTTATCCATTGTTTTTCAAGTACAACTTCATAAAAATATTTAATTGCATTTCTATAGCTATTTACTGTTCCAATGCAATATTCTTTAACATATCGAAGATGTCTTAAATATTCTAATATATCATCTAATGTTATTTCATTAGTTTCTTTATTTATGGTTCTTAAAAATATATTTATTTTATATGTGTACCCTTGACAGGTCTCTTCTTTAAGACCGCTCATTTCTAAACATCTTTGTAACTTTTCTATTGGATCCATTTTTTCCTCCCATGATTTCTAATTTGTATTGATTAAAAATCATAAAAGGTGGCCCTCTTGTAAATTCTAGTATTGATTTTTTTTGATTTATATGGTATATTTTTTTCATAAAAGTAGGTGGTTTTAATATTTATTTTTGTTTTTTGTCGTGATTAAATATTAATTGAATATTTAAAATTTGTCTACTTTTATTATGAAAAAAACAAAAAATGTTGAAGTATATTTTTATATATTTCAACATTTCTATATATTATCTTTTTACGCTTTAGCGTCAGCTGTTAGAATCTCTATATCCTACTTATTTTGTTTTTGTTTGAATAACGCGAAGCGCCGCCACATAGTGGCTTCGTGCTTCTTTTTGTTTGACAAACTGAAAGATTTGGGGACGGTTCTTTTTGTTTGACAAACTAACATGAAAGTTATATGATGATTTTGGAGGTGTTAAAATGCCAAGACAAGCGAGAACTATAAGCAATTCAGGTGTATATCATATAATGATAAGAGGAATAAATAAGGAGCAAATATTTAAAAACGAAACTTATAAAATAAAGTTGAAAGAAATAATAAAAGAAATAATTGAAGAAGTTGAATTTTACGTTATAGCCTATTGTATAATAGATAACCATATGCATTTATTAATTAAAGCAGAAGAAAATGAACTTACAAAAGCAATGAAGAAATTAAATGTCAAATATGCAATGTATTACAACTATTCAGAAAAAAGATATGGTCATGTATTTCAAGATAGATTTAAGAGCGAAGCAGTTGAAGATGATGAATATATGTTAGGTGTCCTTAGATACATTCATAATAACCCTGTTAAAGCAAAGATGGCTGCGGATATATTGAAGTACAGATGGAGCAGTGCAAATGATTATGTAAATGAAAATTATGATATAATTAATATTAAATATCTGAAAGAAATATTAAACATATTCAAAAATAAAGATGATTTTATAAAATTTCATTATGTAAAAGATGATAATTTGTATATAGATACGAAAGAAGAAGAGGAAGAAAACATACAAAGTATAATTAGTAAAGTAATAGAAAACTACATAGATGAGAACCATATCGTAGATAAACAACAAGTTACTTTAGATCAAAAGGAGGAACTAGCAAAGAAATTATTAAATATAGATACAATTACATATAGAGATATAGCTGAAATATGCAATTTGACAGTATTTAGAGTATCAAAAATCAAAAAGAAAGTAAAAGAAAAATAGAGTCAAACAAAAAGAACCGTCCCTAGAACAAAAACACTACCTAAAACCCTAAAACAACTACAAAATTTTTCTTGTTATATGTACATAATTATGTTAGAATAATGGCATAATAAATGCGAGGTGATTATGATGCCACAAATTAGACCGATAACAGATTTAAGGAATACAAATGAAATTTCAGAAGCTTGTCACAAAAAACAAGAGCCAATTTTTATTACTAAAAATGGCTATGGCGATTTGGTTGTAATGAGTATTGATACTTATGAACGACAATTTGCCTTAGTAGATGTTTATAAAAAACTAGCTGAGGCAGAGTCGCAGGTTGCTAATGGAACTCCAATGCTTGACGGTGAAGAAGTTTTTAAAAAGTTGAGGACTAAGTATGGAAAGAGATAGCTACAGCTTAAAGGTTACGCCAAAAGCGGAAGAAGATTTAGAGGAAATATATAATTATATTTCTACTAAACTTTTTGCTGATATGGCTGCTGATAATCTTATGGATAAAATAGAAGGTAATATTATTAGATTAAAAGATTATCCTCTTTCTGGTAATAAGGTTTTAGATAATCATTTAAGAGAAAGAGGTTACCGAAAGTTAATTATTGATAATTATATTGCTTTTTATTTAATAAATGAAGCAGAAAAACAAATAGTAATTATGCGAATTCTTTATGGTGCCAGCAATTATCAGGACATTCTATAATGCGTGACAAAACATGCAATGTACTACAACTATTCAGAAAAAAGATTCGGTCATGTATTTCAAGATATATTTAGAAGCGAAGCAGTTGAAGATGATGAATATATGTTAGATGTCCTTAGATATATTAAATAAACCAAAAAGCAAATCAAAATAAATCCTCAAAACAAAATATATAGTATCAAAAATACAATTTAATATTTTGCATAACTTCCTGTAATTTTTATTATACTAATGATATATTTAAATTCAGGAGGAATGTAATGTCAATAAAAACATTAAAAGCAGAAGTTAAATCAGCAGGAAAAGAGTATAAAGTTGAATGTAGCGCTAGAAATAAATCATTCATATTAGATGAAGCTGAAGAGTTAGGTGGATCTAATGGCGGAATGAATCCAGGGGAAGCTTTTTTAAGTGCTCTTGGAAGTTGCAAATATATTGTAGCAAAAATGTTTTGTGGAAAGTTAAATATTAATTTGCAAGAAATTAAGCTTGAAATGGAAGGCGAAATTGATCCTGACGGACTAAACGAGAAAAATAATAATGTAAAAATTGGCTTTTCTAAAATAACTACAAATTATTTTATAAAAGCAAACAATACAAAAGAAGAAATAGAGAATTTTATTGAGTATATTGAAGATCACTGTCCAATGAAAGACACAATTTACAATAGACCAAACATGGGTGCTAAAATAAATATTTTATAGAAAAGGATAATCCTTTTCTATTTTTTGTTTGCGAGGCATGTTGCTGAGTCGATGGTTTAAAAACTAGTCAATCATCTAGCTAACGGAAAGATAAGTTTTAAGCATGGTTGTTTTTGGGACTAAAGGGTCTGAAGAAAGTTAATGGTGGTTAGTGGAACAAAACAACATGATTTTATTTAGAAATATAATCGTATGAGAAAAGGACGTTAAAGTATAATTATTAAATAAAAGAAAATTATTTAAAATAAAAATCATTTTTCAACTGAAATGCTTATTTATAAGATTAATATGAATAATATGTAATATTATTCCAACTACTATTGATTTAAATCGCTATAATTTTAATAAATACAACAATTATATTACTATGTATAAAAATTTCATAATATATGGGTTTAAAAAGACATTGACTTTACATGTAACGTTATCACAAACACATATTAATAAAACGTTAAAAATTACACAAACGCCAATAACTGAATATATATTACAAATTTTTTTTATTTTTTACTAAAATTATATTGCAAAAAAACGATTTACTATATATAATTAGAGCAGAACGTATGAAAGCGTTTCTAATTTGGAGGAGGTAATTATATGGAATCTTTTGCAAAACTAGTTTCAACGATTGATGGTTGGGTTTGGGGATGGCCGCTTCTTATTTTACTTTTTGGTACTCATCTTTATTTAACATTCCGTCTTAAATTCATCCAAAGACACATTGGTAAGGCAATTAAACTTTCAGTAACTAAAGATGAACTTGCTGAAGGTGATGTAAGTCAATTTAGTGCTCTTGCTACAGCACTAGCAGCAACAATTGGTACAGGAAACATTGTTGGAGTTGCAACAGCAATAGCAATAGGAGGTCCAGGAGCAGTTCTTTGGACATGGATGACTGGTGTATTTGGTATAGCTACTAAGTATTCTGAATCATTACTTGCTGTTAAGTACAGAGTTAAAACTTCAGATGGTACTATGGCTGGTGGTCCAATGTACGTTTTAGAGTATGGACTTAAAAATAAGCCGCTTGCAATTGCATTTGCATTCTTCGGAAGCATAGCAGCTTTTGGTATTGGTAATACTGTTCAAGCAAACTCAATATCATCAATGATGACTAATCAGTTTGGCACTCCTACATGGATTACAGGTATTGTTATGGCAGCTTTAACAGGTATTGTTATACTAGGTGGAGTAAAGAGAATAGCAAGCGTATGTGATAAGCTTGTTCCATTCATGGCAATATTTTATGTTATAGGATGTGCAATAATTCTTGGTATGACATATAAGACAATTCCTGCTACATTATCATTAATTGTAACAAATGCATTCACTGGTACAGCTGTTACTGGAGGATTCGCAGGTTCTACTATAATGATGGCTGCAAGATATGGAGTTGCAAGAGGTCTTTTCTCTAATGAATCTGGTCTTGGTAGTGCACCTATAGTTGCTGCAGCAGCTCAAACAAGAAACCCTGTAAGACAAGCGCTTGTATCTTCAACAGGAACATTCTGGGATACAGTTATAGTATGTGCAGTAACAGGAATCACTATTGTTAATACTGGTGTTTGGAATAAAGGTCTTGATGGTGGTGCATTGACATCAGCTGCTTTTGGAACAATCGGAGTTATAGGACCTATAGTACTTACAGTTGGACTTTTAACATTTGTATTTTCAACAATACTTGGATGGTCATACTATGGAGAAAAATGTGTAGAATATCTATTTAATTCGAAAAAGGCTATTCTTCCTTATAGAATATTATACACAGTAGCAGTATTCTTCGGATCAGTTATGTCTTTATCACTTGTTTGGGATTTAGCAGATTTATTTAATGGATTAATGGCAGTTCCTAACTTAATTTCTTTAATAGCCTTAAGTGGTGTTATAGTAAGTGAAACAAAGGAATATTTATGGGATAATAATTTAGATAAAGTTTCTAGCGATAATGCTAGAGAAATAAAAAATAAATAAAATTAAGGCATTTAGAATTTAATTCTAAATGCCTTTTTTTTTATATATACTGGTTATTTGCTTAATGAAATAATTCATCACTTACAACTTGAATACCATTTTCCCTCAAGAGTTTTGTTGTCAAACCTTCTCCAGGGATCAGCTCTTTGTTAAAGTTTCCATTATATATGTAGTTGCTTCCGCATGATGGGCTCTTTTCTTTAAGAATTGCTTTTGTTATCTCATATTTTTTAGCAATTTCTAAAACTTTTATAGCCCCATACAGAAAACTATCTGTTTTATTTTCATTATTTATATTTAAAACTCTACCTCCCTTAATTTCACAAGGTAGGCGAGGTACACTCATCCCTCCTAAAACTTCAGGACAAACCATAATAGCTTTTCCTTCATCAACTAATTGTTTTATATGCTCTGAAATAAAAACCTTTCCATCATATCTACATTTTTCGCCACAAAGGCATGCACTTACTAAATATTCATAATTGTTTTTCATTCTTAGGCCTTCTTTAATTCAGTAATTGCTTTTGAAATACTGTTGAAATCAATTTTACCGTAATCATATCCCATACCAGTTATGGTAATATTCATATAATTGTAATCATAAAGTAAATCTATATCAACACCTACAGTATTATCTTCATTTATAATACGTACAACTGGCCTCATAATATTTTCTGAAAAGTTTTTTACTACAACCCCTATTTTATCATTGCTTAATCTGACAAATGTTCCAACAGGATATGCAACAATATTTTTTAGAAATTTACTTAGAATTTCATAATCAAAGTGAGTATCTGCACAGCCCATAATATATTCTATAACTTCGCTTGGAAAGCAATTTTTTCTATATGAACGATCGGATGTTAATGCATCATATACATCGCATATAGCTAATATTTTGCCATATAAATGTATGTTATCTTTTTTTCTTCCATAAGGGTAACCTGTGCCGTCTACTTTCTCATGGTGGCTCTCAATACCTCTTAAAACATCATATGATACAAGGTGTTCAAGTTGATCAACAGACTTTATAGGATGTGTTTTCATAATATCAAATTCTTCTTTTGTTAATTTATCAGGTTTGTTAATTATATTTAAAGGTATAAGCATTTTTCCTATATCATGTAACAAACCAGCCATTCCTAACTCATGCAGCATATATTCGCTTAATCCAAGTGAAACACCTGTTGAAATGCTCAACATAGCTACATTGAGACAATGTTGATATGTGTAATCATCATAGTTTTTAAATTCCACAATGTTGTTAGAAAGTTGCTTTTTTACAAGAATTTCTGATATCAAGCTATCTACAACAGAAGAAATTTGTTTTATAGTTGAAACATCAATTTTTCCCATAGTATTTCTAAATTTATAATATACACTTTTAATTTCCGATAATGATTTTGCTTCAAGCCTTTGATTGATGTTAGATTCAACAGTTACATCAGCAAATGCTTTATTTTCAATATATGCACCTGGAATATCATGGAATTTAATTTTATTTATATAAATGTCATTTAACACTTGATTTTCTGTAAGCAATATAGTGTTAAAAATATCATCGCTATATAGGGTGATATCTCTTGCTAAAATCATTCCAGGTTTAAGATGTTCTTTAGTAATAAATAACATATTTACTCTCCTAATTTAATAAATGAAATATTTAACATTATAACATACAAATCAGGAACTTTCCATAAATTTTAATCATTTAAGACAATAATGAATGAGTATAGTAGATAGATAATAATTCGTATAAAATGACGATAATATCTTATGCATTGGTTAAAATAATAAAATTATTTAATACTATTATTTATACATAAAAATAATATATAACAACATGCTTTAAAATGATAAAATTGTAATTAAATATACAATTTTAAAATAAGTAAAAATTCTTATGCCAATACTACTTAAGAATTATTAAGTAAAAATTTAACAAATCTTTAATGTTATTAATATATCGTAACAAACTATTTAAAACAGAAGATTTGTTCACCTGATAATAGAGTTATCCACAGCTGTGGATAAAATTGTTAACAACTTTTAAAGTATCAAATTTTAACAGTATATTTTGTCAAGATATTTTTTTTGATTTCATTAAAAAATTAAACGTTGAAAAATTAATATAAATAAGTTGAAAAGTATCAACAGGTTATTAACAATTGTGGACAACTTTATTAAAATTAGAAAAATGAATAGTAAGTATAATTATTAGGTAGAATAAAAAAAATCGACCATGACATAATTCGACATACATACAGTTTTATGTATTATATAATATAATTATTCCGGAATACATTTTGGGGGAAATGAAAACTAATATTAGAATTAAACTTACAGTTGATGATCGGCACACTTAAGATGAGTAAGTTTATAGCAATGCTAAATAAAGGGAATATTCGGGGGAATATTGGAACGGAATTAATTTTATGAGCTATGAGACTACAATACGCAAAAATACGTAATCACTGAGGGTTGATTACGTATTTTTGTCTTTTTAAACACAATAAGTATTGTTTGTTCTATCTATCTTATACTAGAGGTTAGTGGGAATATCTATTTTATAGTTCTGGTTCTATTAGACCATAATTATTATCTTTTCTTTTATAAACTACATTAACTTCTTCTGAATCTGCATTTAAGAAGACAAAGAAATTATGTTTCAATAAGTCCATTTGTAAAATTGCTTCTTCTATATTCATTGGTTTAATAGCAAATCTCTTTGTTTTTACTACCTTAAATTCACTGGTGTCTTCATCATCTAATGGTTCAACATTTTCAAATTTTATGGATTCACTAGATTGGCGTTTATCTTGAAGTTTTGTTTTGTATTTTCTTATTTGTTGTTCCAACGATTCAACTGCTTCATCTATAGAATTGTACATGTCATCAGAATATTCTTCAACACGTGCTATTCTGCCATTGAAAGGAATAGTAACCTCAACTTTCTGATCTTTTTTCTCGATACTTAAAACCACTTTAGCTTCAACATCTTGTTGAAAAAATTTGTCAAGTCTTTTTACCTTCTTAATTGTAGCTTCCTTTAATGCTTCTGTGAGTTGCATGTTTTTTCCATAAATATTAACTTTCATGCAATCAACTCCTTTCAAGTTTATTAAATTTGTAATATACTATAATGTTACCCAAAAAATAAAACACTAAACATATAATTCGAAAAATTATTATCTATCATATAAGTTATTGCCTTTTGAATCTATAACTACAATAGCAGGAAAGTCTTCCACATAGAGCTTTTGAACCGCTTCTGTACCTAAATCTTCATAGCATATGATTTCTTTTGATTTAATTGATTTAGATATTAGTGCAGCAGCACCTCCTATTGCAGCAAGATATACTGCCTTATGCTTTATAATACCTTCTATTACTTCCGTGGATCTTAAACCTTTACCAATCATACCCTTTAATCCTTTTTCTAACAGTGGTACAGTATATGCGTCCATTCTGTAACTAGTTGTTGGACCAGCTGGTCCTATTACATATCCTGGTTTAGCAGGGGCTGGACCTACATAATAAATTGTCTGATCTTTTATATCTAAAGGTAATTCTTTACCTTCATCTAGCAATTGACATAATCTTTTGTGTGCAGCATCTCTTCCAGTGTACATATAGCCTGTTAAAAGCACATTATCACCAGCATTTAAACTTTCTATAATATTATCATTAAGTGGCAAAGATATTTTTTTAATTTCCATTATATTAACCCTTTCTCAGTATTTTAAATATTAAAATATATTATATTGTAATTGAATCATGTCTATATGCATGACAACATATGTTGACTGCAACAGGCAGTCCTGCAATATGAGTTGGAAAATATTCAATATGAACTGCAAGAGCAGTGGTTTTACCACCTAAGCCAGCAGGTCCAATATTCAATTTGTTTATTTCTTCTAACAATTCCTTTTCAAGGTTTGAATATTTAATAGATGTATTATGTTCACCTATTTCGCGCGTTAAGGCTTTCTTTGCCATATAGGCACACTTTTCAAAGGTGCCACCTACTCCAATGCCTAAAACGATTGGTGGACAAGGATTTGGCCCTGCTTTTTTAACAGTTTCAATTACAAATTTCTTCACACCTTCCACTCCATCTGATGGCTTAAGCATTTTAATAGCGCTCATATTTTCACTTCCAAATCCTTTTGGTGCTACTGTAATTTTTATTTGACTGCCAGGTGTTATATCTGTGTGAATTATACAAGGTGTATTATCATTAGTATTTATTCTATCAAACAATGGATCATCAACTACAGATTTACGCAAATATCCAATGTCATATGCTTCTTTCACACCTTCATTTACAGAATCATATAAATTTTTTCCGGTTAAATAAACTTCTTGACCAATTTCCAAAAATATTACAGCCATGCCAGTATCTTGGCACATGGGTATATTTTCATCAAGTGCAATTTCATCATTTTTTATAATTTGTTCTAATACAGCTCTTGATACTAAATTAGTTTCTGATTCAAAGCTTTTTCTCAAAATTTCAAATGTTTTTTCTCCAATATTATAATTTGACTCTAGAAGAAGCATTTTTACTTTTTCTTTTATTATTGATGCATCTAACGCTCTCATATATTCTCCTTTGCGATTTTTTACACTTACAATTTAATTTTAGTTATTTATCCATTTCTTGTAATTTTTTATCTATACTTCTTGATTATTTATTAAATTATATTACAAATAGCTAAATAAAAAAAGATGTTTTTAAACATCTTCTCATTATTAAGAATTATTAATCTGCATTGAAGGCATGAACCTTTTTCTTTGTTAATTTTTTAAAATTTGAACAATATTCGAATGTTGCTATATATTTATCACTGTAACTCACAATCCAAGCTTCTTTTGATTTTGGTAAACCAAATGGGAACATGTGACCTGTAATTATATTCTCTTCTTTTTCATTTAAATCAAAGTATTTTTTTGAATTTTCTAATGCTATAAGTGGATGTACAATGGCATGTTTAATAGAATCAGTTATTATTCTAATACTTAAACTTTTTTTGAATTTATACAGGAAAAAATCATGTAACAAGGCTCCTCTTATAGTGGAAACCCAATCTAAATCATGCTTATAAGCTATTTGATATGAACTGTATGCGACTTTTATTGAATGTTCATAAACACTTTCATCATGATGTTTCAAATATCTCATTTGTTGATATTCTTCATGCTCAATAATTGGACGGGCAATTTCCATAAATCTATAATCGTAAAATTCCATTTAATCATCCTTTGATATAATTTTTTGTTCACTTAATATAATTTTATATGTTTTCAATCATTTATTAAGTGTACAGCTTGTGTCATGGCCTTATCTTTATACGAATGAAAGGTTTTTTATAACACTATTACATAATATTATATTTATATATAAAATGCAAGTTAAAATTTAATTAAAATTTATGTTTTACTAATATTAATTGGGGTATAAGTATAATATAAAATATTACAAGCAGTAAAAATAAATTAAAAAAAACCTCAAAATACAAATTTGTGTAAAAAAATAATTACAGATTTGCATCTGTAATTATTATGTACTTTTATCTTTTATTTTTTATTTTTTATCTGTATTGAATCCCTATGTAATTGGAAGGGTTAACTGCATTGCCATATTTTCTAACTTCAAAGTGTAAGTGTGGACCTGTTGCAACACCTGTCATTCCAACTGTTCCAACTACTTTTCCTTGATATACTTTTTCTCCTCTAGATACATAAATATCGGTGCAATGTGCATATCTTGTTGAGAATCCACCACCATGATCAATTTCTACCATGTAACCGTAACTGCCTGACCAACCAGCAAATACTACTGTTCCGCCATCAGCTGCTTTTATTTGTGAGCCTGAAGATTTCGCCATATCAAGCCCAGTATGGAATCCTCCACTTCTAGAACCAAACCTTGATGAAATGCTTGATGCTGGTAATGGGTTAATGAAGTATCCTGTACCTTTTGAAGGAGGTGGATCTTGTGTACCAGTTACAATAACTTCAGCTTGAGGGTTTGTTATAATTTTTTCTGCGACAACTTCTTTTGCAATCTGAATACCATTTTGTTCAGTAACAATAGCTTCTATTTTAGATAGTCCATATTCACCATCTGTCTTAACTGTCTTTTCATCATTATACATGTATGATACATATTCATATTTTGTTTCATACTCGATTTTTTCTTCTTGAGTAACTTTTCTTTTTACTTGAACATTTACAAAAGGTTTGGGAACTAATAAATTTAATTCATCTCCTATTTGTATGAGTTCGGAATCGGCTGTTGGATTAGCTGAAATTAAATCATCTAGGGACATATTGAAGTATTCTGCTATAGTCCAATATGTATCTCCTTCTTCAACTGTATATTTCTCTTCTTTATCTGTACCTCTAATTATGTAATTTTTTACATCTTCAGGTTTTTGAACTTGTGAATTATCTACTTTAACTTGTTCTATTTCTATGTTTTCTGCTGTGTTAACTTCTATGATTGTGTTTTGATCAATATTTTTAGTGAAATAAGACTTGACATCATTGATTACATTTTGTGCATCGTATTCAGTATCAACAATGCCCACGCTTTCATCATCAACTTTAATAGAATATGCTAAGAGTGAATAATTTATTTCTGATTTAAGCACATTATATAAATCGTCAGGTGATGTAATTTCAGAATCTTTAGCCATAGATGTTACTTCTTCAAATTTGTTCTCTATAACTAAATCAAGATTAGCAGTTTTTTCTAAGTCACTTTCTAATTTTTTAATTGTTGGCTCTATTAAGTCTTGTTGCCTCACTTTGCAAACTTCTTCACCATCAACTAATATTGAATAGCTTTCTGTAGGAAATACATTGTTTTCATGAGTATCTAAATAACCTACAGCATATGAACCGCTTAAAACTAATGTAGTGGCACATAGAAGTGAAATAGCACCTTTAATTTGTTCTTTAAATTTAGAAGGGAATATATCTTGTCTATCTTTAAATTCGGGGAGTTGTTTAAAAATTTGATTGCTCTTTTTGAAATTTAATTTTTCTATCAACGGTCTAATTAATTTTTCCATAGCATACTTCCTTATTTTGTTTTTCGTTTGTCATTTATTATATACTATAAAACAAAAAATCTAATTTTCATTTTGGGGAAATGATGTTATAATAAATATATGTTTGATGAGAGGTAGTTAAAAATTTAATCATCTTGTAATATTATAGTATAACAACTGAAATCTGTCAACCAAATAAACGGTAAAATGTTTTCACAAAATTATAATAACTTTGTTACGAATATATTACAAACATATTACAACATATTATTACCATAAAGGAGTAAAATATGAATTTTATTTTACAAGAACAGAAAATAGATTTGGGAGATACCCCTGTAGAAAATATATTTATTACTGATTACATGCCTATTGCAGATGGAACTTATGTTAAAGTCTATCTTATAGGATATAAATATGCTAGAGATAAACAAGATAATTTTAATAATGAAACAATTGCTAAAGATCTTAAAATACCTTTGTCAGATGTGTTGAATGCCTGGACTTACTGGGAAAAGGAAGGTATAGTCAATAAAAAGAACATAGAAGATGAATATAGTTATAAAATCGAATTTATTAATCTTAAGCAGTTATATATAGATAATGTTTATAAATATATATCAAAAATACCTGCAGAAAAAAGCAATTATATAAATAATGATGAGTTAATTTCTATTAATAGAAATCAAGATAATAAAAAGATGATGGAAGAAATAGAAGAGATGTTTGGAAGACCCATGAAAATAAATGAAAAACAAAAAATAGTTTCATGGATGAACAGTTATAAGATGAAACCAGAAATTATGACTCAAGCATTTAGCTATTGTATTAACAATAAAAAGGTTAAGAAGTTTAGCTATATTGAATCAGTAGTATCTTCATGGCATGATGAAGGTGTTTGCGATGTTGACACAATGGTTGAATACTTAGAAAAAAGAAATGACAGGTTTTCTATTTATTCTAGAATAAGTAAATCACTTGGATTTAACAACAGAATTTTAACAGAAGCTGAAATGAAAACAATAGATAAGTGGGTTGATGAAATGAATTTTTCTATGGATATGATTTTGAAGTGCTTAGAAAATTCTACTAAGATATCCAATCCAAACATAAATTACTTTGACAGCATATTGGTTAAATGGAATGAAAAAGGGTATAAGACCATAGAAGATTTAAAAAATGACAAAAAAGAGTATAAGCAAGATGAAAGGCCAAAGGTTAAGCCAGTTGCTAAAGTTAATAAGTTCCATAATTTTGAACAAAAGATGAAAAATTATTCTGAACAGGAATTAGAACAAATAGTTAAAAAGAGGTTTAATAAAAAGTTAGATAAATTAGGTATTTCTACGGCTAATGAGAAGGAGGAAAAAGTTGAAGAAGCAAATAATTGAGAATATAATGACCGATTACAATAAAAAAAGGCTTAAAGCTTTTAAAGATGCCGATATTAGAAAAGAAGAACTTTATGAGAGAGTTCCAAACTTAGAAGAAACAGACAAAAATGTTCATTTACTAAGTATAAAATTATCTAAGCTTATTTTGTCAAATCCTGAAAATTTACAAGATGAAGTGAAAAAATTGCGTGGAAATATAGATGAATTAAAAAAAGAAAAAAAAGAAATGTACAAGAAATACAACATACCTGAAAATTTCTTAGAATATGATTATGAATGTAAGAAATGCAATGATACTGGCTATACTGCTGATGGAAAAAGGTGTAAGTGTTTCAACAAACGAATTATTAATTACTTGTATAAAATGTCTAACATAGTTCATATGCTTGATAAGGAAAATTTTGATACTTTTGATATTAATGTTTTCAGCAATGAACCTTATAATAATGAAATATATACACCTAAACAAAATATGTATAATATATTAGAAACCTGCGAAGACTTTTGTAATAATTTTGATAAAACGAATATGAATTTGCTTTTTTATGGAGGTACAGGGTTAGGAAAGACCTTCATGTGCAATTGTATTGCTAAAACACTCATTGATATGGAAAAGACAGTTTTGTATCAAACAGCATTCAATTTATTTGAAATATTAGAAAATCATAAGTTTAACAGGCTTAATGAAACGGAAGCTAATAGAATTAATTACAATTTAATGTTTGAAAGTGAGCTTTTAATTATTGATGACCTTGGAACTGAGTTTAATAATTCATTTACAAATGCAGAACTTTTTAATATAATAAACGAAAGATTAATTACTGATAAAAAAACAATTATTTCGACGAATTTATCATTAGAACAATTGGCGGAAACATATTCTGATAGAATAATGTCAAGAGTCTTTAACAACTTTATAGCACATAAGTTTTATGGCAAAGATTTAAGATGGGAAAGTCGATAATAGGTAAAAATAAATAATAAAGGAAAATTAACAATGAAACACAATTTAATATTTGGGCACAAGACGCCTGATACTGATAGCGTCTGTGCAGCTATAACATTATCAAATTTAAAAAATAAATTAAATGAAAAGTCAAAACCGTACATTTTAGGAAAGATAAATAAAGAAACAGATTTTGTATTAAAGTATTTCAATACTGAAGTTCCTGAAGTGCTTAATAATGTGAAAATACAGGTTAAAGACTTAAATTATGATAAAGTTAAGCCATTTAAAGTTGAGCAATCTATTCATTTTGCTTATTTTTTCATGAATGAAAACAAGTTGAGACTTCTTCCTATTGTTGATGATGATGGAAACCTTAAGGGTATCATTACAATGAAGGATATTGCAATGAGTTTAATTAACACTGATCAAAGACATTTAAATACTTCATATGATAATATTATAGAAACACTTTTAGGTAAAGAAATTATAAGGTGCGATGAAATAATAAATGGAGATATAACAGTAGCAGCCTTTGAAGAAAAAACCCTTAGGAGCGCAGATGCATTAACTCCTAATTCAATAGTAATTGTTGGAGATAGATATGATATCATAAAGTATGCTTTAGAAATAAGCGTAAAGCTTATAATTGTTACTGGAGATTTAAAAGTGCCAGAAGATTTAATTAAAATGGCAGCTGAAAATAAAGTTAATATAATAAGAACTCCTTACAACACATATTATACGGCTAAAAACTTAGGATTGTCGAAATATGTAAATCAAATTATGAAATCTAAAAATTTAATGTGTTTTACTGAAGAGGATTATCTTGATGATTGCAAGGAAGATATAGAAAATTCAAAACACTCTAAATTTCCTATTATTTCAAAATATAATAAATATTTAGGGCTATTAAGTAGAAATCATCTCATTAATCCTACAAAGAAAAAGGTAATTTTAGTTGACCACAATGAATTAGGGCAAAGTGCTGAAGGAATTGAAGAAGCAGAAATCCTTGAAGTAGTTGACCATCATAAAATTGGTGACATAAAAACTGCAATACCTATTTGTTTTAGAAATATACCTTTAGGCAGTACAAATACAATAATATATAAGATGTACAAAGAAAATAATGTTGAAATAGATAAGAATATTGCAGGGCTAATGCTATCAGGCATAATATCAGATACAATGCTTCTAAAATCTCCAACATCAACTGATAAGGATAGAGAAGCAGTTGATGAACTTTTAAAAATTGTCGATATTGATTTGCATAAATATTCAATGGAAATGTTCAAAGTTGGAACTTCACTAGAATCAAAGACAATTGAAGAAATACTGTATCAGGATTTTAAGAAGTTTAATTTAGAATATAAGAATGTTGGTATATCACAGGTATTCACTATGAATATTAATGAAATAATGAATAAAAAAGACGATTATATACAATTGATAGATGAAATAACATTAGATAGAGATTATTTTATTCTCATAATGGCAGTTACTGACATTGTAAATGAAGGGTCCTATATTTTTTATACTTCTAGTAAAGACAAGCTAGTTGGTAATATATTTAATAAAGACAATGTATATGAAGGAATTTATGTTGAAAAGTGCGTATCAAGAAAAAAACAAATAGTTCCAAGCATTATAAATGCAATAAAGCAATTGAACTAGGAACAATAGATGAGCGATTGATAAACAGTTGAGCAGCAATTGATGAGCATTGTAAAAACAAGGGACGCAATAAGCGTCCCTTAAATAATTGCTAGTCAATTGTTAGTAGATTCTTTTTATGTGGAAGTTATCTTTCTTTAATAATTCTAATATTTGATTTATATGTTTTTCACCATTTGTTTCAACAGTTACTTCAAGTTGAACGTTCATGTATCTATCCATCGCTTTAAATTGATTGTGTTCAAGTTTTATTACATTTGCGCTTGCTGCAGCTAATATTTGAGATATTTTCATAAGTTGACCTGGCGTGTCTGGAAGATCTACTGAGAAACAAAATACTCTGCCTCTCGATACAAGACCTTTATTTATTAAAGAAGATATTGTTAGCACATCAATATTGCCTCCACTGACTATACATGCAACATTTTTATTTTTTATGTTTAATTTTTTCAATGCCGCTAGAGGCAAAATTCCAGAAGTTTCAGCTATTAATTTATGTTTTTCTACAAGCATTAATAAGGCTTCAGTCATATCTTCTTCAGTAACTTCGATTATGCCATCTACATATTTATTAACTATATTGAATGTTAAATCACCAGGTCTTTTTACGGCAACACCTTCTGCTGTCGTTCTACAGCAGTCAAGTTCTACAATTTTTCCTTTGCTGAGCGATGTTTTCATAGTGAGAGCACCTGTAGGTTCAACACCAGTTACACGAATTGATGGTTTAAGTGCCTTGGCAATGAGTGCGATTCCGCTTATTAAACCACCACCGCCAACAGGAACTAATATTTCATCTATTTCTGGAAGCTGTTCAATTATTTCAAGCCCTACTGTCCCTTGTCCACATATTACATCATAATCATCAAAAGCATGCACGAAGGTATATCCTTTTTCTTTTGATAAACGCATAGCTTCTTTAAAAGATTCATCATAAACATTTCCATGTATAACTACTTCTGAACCATATGAACGTGTACCTTCAATTTTTATAAGTGGAGTTACATTAGGCATAACTATAACTGATTTTATACCTGCTTTTTGCGCTGATAATGCAACACCTTGAGCATGATTTCCTGCAGAAGATGTAACAACACCTTTTGCTTTTTCTTCTTCGGTCAAATTTGCAATTTTATTAAAAGCTCCTCTAACTTTAAATGAGCCTGTAACCTGTAAATTTTCAGGTTTAATATAAACATTGTTACCATATTCCTTGCTGAAAAAATCGCTATATATCAAATCAGTCTTTTTTAGTGTCCCTTTTAATTTCTGAGTAGCACTCCTAATGTCTTCCTCGTGATTTCTACTTTCGAAATCAAATAAATTTGTTTTCATGTTGTTACTCCTCCGCCTATATATTAATATTTAATTTTATTGAATTATCGCAGCCTCGTTCACCAATTTATCAGTTCGCTATTGCTCACATAAATTGGGAACTCGTTGCGGTTGACCTACCGCCATTTTTTAGAAAAAACACTCTAAAAAATGGGGTTAGGGCATACAAAAAAGCGGGCATTCTCGAAAGGACGAGAAAACCCGCGGTACCACCTTAATTGTGTAAAACACCTCTTATCTGTTCTAATAAACATAGGCATTTTAACGGTGCCAAACGCATTTTCTTATAATAACCATAAAGATATTATTCAGAAATGTTCTCAGGAGTGATCTGTGTATATTTATACTGCTGTTTTACACCGTCAAACAGCTCTCTGTAAGTATAAGGAATACACCTGTCTCCTTCAACGAAATGATTTTTTAATTTGTTTATGATTGTATAACCAAAAAAATTATTTGTCAAGAAAAATTATTTATATTTTTTTTGCAAAAACATATTGACAATGTATTCTACTCTGTGTATAATGATAAAAAGTTAAATTATAAAGCTTTGACGGAGACAAAAATATCTGAGATAACTTTAGAGAGCCGATGCTTGGTGAAAATCGGTGTTAACAGGTACAAAATGATCACTCCAGAGCTTCCAAGTCGAAATATAGTAGACGAGGCCGTATTCCTACGTTATAAGGATAGAGTTCAAAAAACAATGTTTTTTCGACTTGAATGAGGCGATATTTTTTTATCGTAAAATAGGGTGGTACCGCGAAAGACCTTTCGTCCCTATATACATATATATATATGTATATAGAGATGAGAGGTTTTTTTATGCCCTAACCCCATTTTTCAGAGTGTTTTTCTGAAAAATGGTGGTAGGTCAAACGCAACGAGTTCCCAATTTATGTGAGCGATAGCGAACTGATAAATTGGTGAACGAGACTGCGATATTCAATTCAAATCGAAATTAGGAAATAGAAAATAGAAAATCAGGAAATGGGAGGATAATAAAATGTGTAAAACAGTAAGCTTTAAAGTATCAAGTGGAATGGATTCAGCAGTTAGAGTATTAACAACATTGAGAAGGAAACAATTTGATGTAAGAGAATTCACTATGAAAGAAATAAATTCTAACAATTCAGAATTTATGGTAACTTTAGAGGATGAAAAAAATTTAGGTGTTGATAGAGCAATACAACAAATGCAAAAACTTGTTGATGTATATGATGTAATGGAAGTACAGTAATACAAATTTAGTATGCAGATGAATAATTATATGAATATATTGTATGTGTTTTACGGACGACATATAACATAGGGATACAATTATACAAAAATTAAATATAGAAAAAAAGGGACATTTTTTAAAAAGTTGTATTGACAAATACTGAATGTGTAATTATAATAAGAAAAATATATTTTATTATAAAGCTATGATGGAGAATAAAGATGCAGAATTAATTTCAAAGAGAGTCAGCGTCGGTGAGAGCTGATAAATTGTCTGTATGAATAACTCAGCTCCTGAGCACTTTGCTGATATGAATATTGAAGCAGAGCACATGCCTGTGTTATAGGTCAATGAGGCGGTTTTACCGCAAAGTAGGGTGGTACCACGGATAACAACTTCTGTCCCTATATATAAACTATTTTATATATAGCGATAGGAGTTTTTTATTTACTCTTTAAAAGCTACTGCTATAAAGCAAGTGTATTTTAGCAATTAATAAAATAAATTAAATTTTAAATAATCTTAGGAGGAAACAAAAAATGGGAACAATGTATTATGATAAGGATGCAGATTTAAAAGTATTAGAAGGTAAAAAAGTAGCAATTATAGGATATGGTAGCCAAGGTCATGCTCATGCTCGTAATTTAAAAGAAAGCGGAGTAGAAGTAATAGTTGGTTTACAAGAAGGAAGCAAATCTAAGGCAAAAGCAGAGTCTCACGGATTAGTAGTTAAAACTGTAGCAGAAGCAGCTAAAGAAGCTGATATAATAATGATATTAGCACCAGATACAACACAAAAGAAAATTTATGAAGAATCTATAGCTCCAAATTTAGTTGAAGGAAATGCTTTAGCATTTGCTCATGGATTTAACATTCAATTTAAACAAATAGTACCACCTAAAAATATAGACGTATTCATGGTTGCTCCAAAAGGACCTGGACATTTAGTAAGAAGACAATATGAAGAAGGCAAAGGAGTTCCAGACGTATTTGCAATTTACCAAGACTATACTGGAAAATGCAGAGACATCACATATGCATATGCAAAAGGAATAGGTGGAACAAGAGCTGGAATAATTGAAACAACATTTAAAGAAGAAACAGAAACAGATTTATTTGGTGAACAAGCTGTTCTTTGCGGTGGCGTTACAGAATTAATTAAGGCTGGTTTTGACACATTGTGTGCAGCTGGATACCAACCAGAAATAGCTTACTTTGAATGCTGTCATGAAATGAAACTTATCGTAGACTTAATATTTGAAGGTGGTTTTGATAATATGAGATATTCTGTATCTGACACTGCAGAATATGGTGACTATGTAACAGGCAGAAGAATTATAACAGAAGAAACAAGAAAAGAAATGAAAAATGTATTAACAGAAATCCAAGATGGTACATTTGCAACTAAATGGATTTCAGAAAATCAAGCCGGAAAACCTCAATATTGGGCAATGAAAGAAAGAGAATTAGAACATCCGATCATAAAAACAGGTGCACAATTAAGAGGAATGATGTCTTGGATTAATAAACCTGCTGAAGGTCAAGAATAAAATTAAAGAAGAAAAGGTGAAGATATGAAGCTTTCAGGCTCACAAATAATTTTAAAAGTTTTAAAAGAAAAAGGAATAGACACTTTGTTTGGATATCCAGGTGGTGCAGTGATACCCTTCTTTGATGCTCTCTATGATGAGCTTGATTACTTTAAAATATATAGGCCTGCGCATGAACAAAATGGTGTTCATGCAGCTGATGGATATGCAAGAAGAACAGGAAAATTAGGTGTATTTATAGCAACATCAGGACCAGGTGCAACAAATTCAATAACAGGTATAGCAAATGCATATATGGATTCAACACCGCTTTTAGTAATATCAGGGCAGGTTGCAAATAGCCTCATAGGAAAGGATTCTTTTCAAGAGGTTGATATAACAGGAATAACTTTATCTGTAACTAAGCATAACTATTTAGTTCGTAATGTTGAAAATCTGGAAGATGTAATAAGAGAAGCAATTGATGTTGCATTAGAAGGAAGGCCAGGGCCTGTTTTAGTGGATGTGCCAAAGGATGTATTTGTAAAGCAGTGTGAGTATAAAGGAATTCAAAAGGAACGTGTTTATGATATTGTAGTACCTAATGATGATGCAATAAATAAAGCGGCAGAATTAATCAACAATGCTAAGAGACCTGTAATGTACGCAGGTGGTGGAATAAGAATATCTAGAAATGATAATCTTCTGCTTCAACTTGCTGAAAAGGCAGGTATTCCAGTTGCTAACAGCTTCATGGGGCTTGGAACAATACCTAGGAATAATCCTTTATCTTTAGGGTTTGTAGGAATGCATGGATTTAAAGAAACAAACATGGCAGTTACAAATTGTGATTTGTTAATAGCAATAGGAGCAAGATTTAGTGACAGAGTTATTGGAAATCCTGATAAATTTGCACCTAATGCTAAAATAATTCATATAGATATAGACTCTACAGAAATCGATAAAAATACTTCTGAATGTATTCCTTTAATAGGAGACATGAAGAGTATATTAATGAAGCTTATAGAAAAGACAGTTAAGAAAGACAGAAGCGATTGGTTAGATGACATTATGTCCTCTAAAGTAAAATCTGATTTTGAAGGACAATTTGTTCCTGAAAATATTTTAAGAGATATAAATAAATTATACAATGAAAATACTATTGTGGTAACTGATGTAGGACAACATCAAATGTGGACTGGACAGTTTTGGAAGTTTAATAAATCAAATGAATTTATAACTTCTGGGGGTCTTGGAACTATGGGATTTGGATTTGGAGCAGCTATAGGAGCGCAACTGGGCAATCCAGATAAAAAAACTGTATTTATAACAGGTGATGGAAGTTTTAGAATGTCATGTGAAGAGCTTGTAACAATAGCAAAATATAAAATTCCGGTAAAAATCATTATGTTGAATAACAACACTCTTGGCATGGTAAGACAATGGCAGAGAATGTTTAGCAATGCAAGATATTCAGAAACGGACAATGATGATGAAGTAAATTATCAAAAACTTGTTGATGCCTATGGAATTAAAGGCTACAAAGCTGAATCCTTGAAAGAACTTAATGATATATTAGATGAAACTAATAATATTAATGAAGCAATTTTAATTGAATGTAAAATTAGCCATGATTGCAGTGTGTATCCTATAGTTCCTCCAGGAAGACCTATAGATGAATTTTTACTTAATGGTTAATATAATAATTAAGATTAAAGATTAAAAGACGCTTTGGTTAACCAAAGACTCTTTATATCAATTAATAATTAATATATTGAAAGAATTTAATAAGATAGTATAATATGTAGGGTAGATAGTAATTAATACTATTATCCTACATTTTTTAATATAAATTTATATATCATATGATATAAGAAGGGAATATATAGAATGGATATTTTACATGGTGATAATGTAATAAAATATTTTAAGGAAATTTCAAAAATACCTAGAGAAACCTGCAAGGAAAAACAAATAAGCGATTATTTAGTTGATTTTGCAGAAAAGAGAAACTTAGAAGTTAGGCAAGACAAATTATATAATGTAATAATAAAGAAAAAATCAAATATTGAAAATTATAATGGACCAACTGTAATATTGCAAGGGCACATGGATATGGTTTATGAAAAAGATATAAATAGTGACCATGTGTATGAATCAGGAATAAAAGTTATTGAAAAAGATGGATTTTTATTTGCTGACCATACAACGCTTGGTGCTGACAATGGAATAGCTGTGGCATATTGTTTGGCAATTCTTGATCAAGAAGAAATGAAGTATCCTAATTTAGAAGTGATTTTCACTGTACAAGAAGAAGGTGGAATGGTAGGAGTTGAACATATAGATTTAAATGATATTAAAGGGAAGTATTTTATAAATATTGATACAGAAGAAGAAGGAGTACTTTTTACAGGATGTGCAGGTGGTGTTAGAAATTATATACGTATACCTTCAAGTAAAGAAAAAATAAAATCTGAAAGTATAATTTCTATAGAAATTAAAGGGTTAAAAGGCGGACATTCTGGCATGGAAATAGGAATGGGCAGAGGAAATGCCATAAAACTTCTGGGAAGACTTCTGCACAAAATTAATAATAATAATTTACATTTGTGTTTAGTACAAGCTAAAGGAAAGGCAAATGCAATTTCTCATTATGCAAAAGCTGTTATATGCGTCCCTAAAAGTGACAGCGCACAAGTTACCCAGTTAATAAAAGATATTGACAATATATTTAAAAATGAGCTTCAATTTACTGACAATATAAAAATTGAAATAAAGGAATTAAATAATGAAAATTATATTGAAGCATATACTCAAGAAACTAAAAATAAAATAATTAATGTTTTAATGCTTTTGCCATGTGGTGAAATAAATAAAAGTTATGTTATAAAAGATCTTGTCCAAACATCAATGAATGTTGGCTCATTAGAAGAAATTGATAATAAAATTTCAATTTTAAACTTTATAAGAAGTTCTGTAGAAAGTGAAAAATATAATGTTGCAGATAATGTGCGAATAATTGCAGATGCATATGGAGCTGATTGTGAATTTTTCAATGATTATCCTCAATGGGAATATAAAGCGGAATCTAAAATACGTGATGCTGCTATAGAAATATATGAAGGGATTTTCAATAAGAAACCATTAATTACTGCTGTTCATGCTGGTTTAGAATGCGGATACTTAAATAAAAAGTTAAAGGATGTTGATATGATTTCATTTGGACCTGATCAATATGATGTACACACAACAAATGAGCATATTAGCATTCAATCAATAAAAAACGTTTGGGCCTTTTTAATAAAATTATTGGAAAGATTAGCCGAAGAAAAAAATTAAATACAACAAGGTTTCCGGGACCCATCAGCAATCTTTGATTGCGTTGATGGGTGGGGATCTTATTTCGTTTCAATTGATAATATTTACAATCTAATGTTGTGCAAATGATAGTATTTGCGCATGTTGAAAGATGAATTTAAAACAAGTATTGCAGTTATTATTGATATTGAGAAATATTCTATTGCTTCAGGTATTGCCATAACTGCTACTTCAATAATAGGGTGAATAAAACTCGAAAGAATTATAGCTACAATACCCCACATCAAAGAAAACTCTAAACAAATATAAGAATGCAAGTTATATAAATTTTGACTGTAATCCCACATTTTATGATGAAAAACCTTATCTAATGCTAATCCTGCTGCATATTCAAGAAATGTTACAGCTATAATTGAACTTATTGTTGCTACAAGTAAAGCTGTAAATCTGTATGACAAAGATATTTCACATATAGTAAATATCTGAATTATAACAATTCCACATAAACCATATAGAGGGCAAAAATAATTTGTTAAAAAACCACCTCTAATAGTCAAATTTTTGTTAATAATACTCCCAAAAGAACTTTCTAAAAGAAACCCACCAAAACCATAAATTATAAAAAACATAAACAAATCAGTTAAACTATATTGCATATTTAAAATCTCCTTTATTAAGATATTAAGTCTTAATATTCTTAGGATAATTTATAAAAATATGCTTTTACGAAATGCCAATATTTGTTCAAAATTCAATTAAATCTCTATATTATTAACGTTTTACAATTGATTTGACTGCTTTTAATGAAGTTGTGTGGATACTTTTAAATAATATTAAAAATATTAAATAAAATAAACATAAAACCATTATTGATGAAATTAAAACAAATATTTTAGAAGTAGTTGAAGTTAAAAATAATACATATAAAATTCGAGATGCTAAGGATGCTAAAACTGCTGCAACTATAGGTTTGAAAATCCAGTTAGATACATCAAAAATAATGCAAGAAACTTGCAATAGCCTTATTAAGTACAACAATGTATTTAATAATGTAGTTATGAAAAGAGCAAATAAGTAAGCATTAAATCCATAAATAGGTATTAAAAAGTAAATAATTGATATTTTTAACACAGATTCTATAATATTAATTTTAAAAGAACTAACTTGCTCACCAAGTGCATTTAACATAGATGATATAACCATGTTCAAATACATAAATGGACATACAAAGGATATTATTTTAAGCATTATTCCTACTTGAGTGTCATTGTATACAGCTATTCCTATTTCATTTGGAAAACAGAGAAATACACTTACAACAAGAATGCCTGAAAGTGTTGTAAAATGCAAAACTTTCGACAACGTATATGTAACTTTCTTTTCATTTGAAATTGCATTGTCTCCTGCTACAGATGGTATGAGTATTGAAGCAAGTGAAGTTAGAAATGAAGAAGGAAAAAACAGTAATGGTAAAACCATTCCTTTAATCATACCATATAAGCTCATAGCATTAACAGTTGATGTTCCATATAATATTAACCTTGCAGGTATCAATATGTTTTCTAACATTCTTAAAATTGAATTTATATAAGCTGTTGCTGATAATGGAATTGCTATTCCTAAAATTTTAAAAATCATATTGTCAGATTTACTACTGATTTTATGTGAAAAAGGTTTCTTTTCAATTACATACAAGAACCAAATATAAATTAATGAAAAAATTTCTTCTATGGTCATTCCTATGGAAACTGCAGCACATCCATAACCTAGTCCTTTAGGTAAATAATAATTCATTATTGAGAAAATAACAAAAACACGAATTATTTGTTCTAACACTTGGGCGCTGGCAGGTTTAGTAACTTTGCCCACAGCATAAAAATATCCTTTGTAGCAAGAAGAAACAGCTATTACAGGCAAACTAGGAACTAAATACAAAAGTGAAAGCACAGTTCTTTCATCTTTTAAAATATTTACTCCTACGTAATTAGCAAAATAATACATCAAAAATGCAGCAAAAAATCCTGTAAAAAGAGATAATAAAATAGATTGATTAAGAACTTTTTTAGCATTTGAATAATGGTGTAAAGCAAGTTCTTCTGACATAAGCCGAGAAACAGCTACTCTTATTCCTGATGTTGATAAAGTTACCATAAGCATATAAAAAGAAAGAATAAGTTGATAAAGACCAATACCTTCCGCACCTAGAACATTTGCCAAATAAATTCGAAAAACAAATCCAACTATACGTGTAATGGTTGTAGCAACAGTTAGAATTAATGTACCTAAAATCAAATTTTCCTTTTTCATAATGCACCTCAATTTTTCCACATTAATGATAGTAAAATTTCCAAGGATATTCTACTAATGAAAGTCACTTTATTGCTTCATATAATAGTATGCAAATGATACATTTAAAATGCAGTGAAATTTACAGATGTTGAAAACATGTTGATTTTCTTAGATATATTAATTTTTAAAAAAACAATAAAAAAGATATTGACGGAAAACGGTTTGTGTATTATAATATCATCATGGTATACCAAATACCGAATACCGAATACCAAGAAACTAAAGTTAATATAAGTTTATGAAAAAAATAGGAGGAGAACAAAATAATGAAAGTTAGTGCTATTCAAATGAATATGAAATTTGAAGATCCAGATGCAAATTTTATTAAAGCTGAAGAATTGATTAGGCAAGCTGCAAACGATAAACCTGACACTATAGTTTTGCCTGAAACGTGGAATACTGGATTTTTTCCTGTAGAAAACAGGATGGAACTTGCTGATGATAATGGTAAACGTACAAAAATATTATTTTCATCCTTATCTAAAGAATTAAATGTAAATATTATTGCAGGTTCGATAGTTAATAAAAAAGAGGATGGATTGTATAATTCTTCATACATTTTTAATAGAGATGGAGAATGTATTGCTGAGTATGATAAGACACATCTCTTTTCATATATGCATGAAGATGACTATTTCAACAAAGGTAAAAATGTAACGGTATTTGAGTTAGATGGAATAAAGTGCGGAATAATTATATGTTATGACATAAGATTTCTAGAATTAGTGCGTACGTTAACCCTACAAGGTATAAAAATACTTTTTGTGGTAGCTCAATGGCCAGTTCCTAGAATTAATCACTGGGAGATATTAAATAAAGCTCGTGCAATAGAAAATCAAATTTTTGTTGTAAATGTGAATTCATGTGGAGTTGCAGGAAAGACAATTTATGGAGGAAATTCTTCTATATTAAATCCTTGGGGTGAAGTTTTAGCTAAAGGTGATAGTGATGAAACAATAATAACAGCAGAACTTAATATGGAAATAGTTGATGAAATTAGAAATACAATAAATGTTTACAATGATAGAAGAAATGAATTATATAAAATAAATTAAATTAAAGAGGTAGAAGAAATGGGACTAATTAATTTTACATTAAAGAAATTATCAAGTGAAGAAAGTTTAAAATTAAAGTATGATGAATTGTACATTGTCGGTTATGCCGGAAGAAACATGGAAAAAACCATGGAGCATATCAAAGAATTAGAAGAACAGCTTGGAGTACCAGCACCTAAAAAAATACCAACGATTTTTGAATGTTCACATGAGCTGTTGACACAAGAAAATAGTATTAAATTTGTTGGTAACATGACATCTGGAGAAGTTGAATACATAATTGTTGTAGCAGATGGCAAAATTTACATTGGTTTAGGAAGCGATCACACTGACAGAGAATTAGAAAGTATAAGCGTTCCAAAAGCTAAACAAGTTTGTCCAAAACCAATTGGAACCGAAATTTGGGATTATGATGATTTAAAAGATCATTGGGAACAAATTAAATTAATATCATATCAAACAATAAACGGTAAAGAAGAATTATATCAAAGTGGAACATTAGCAGATATTTTGCCAGTTGAAAAAATTGTATCTGAATTAAAAGAAAGAGCTGGAGATATACAAAATACTGTTATATATTCTGGAACAGTGCCATTATTAAATGGTTTTAAATACGGTGAAAATTTCAGATGTATGATGGTAGATGATGTATTAAACAGAACTTTAAAATTAAATTATAATATAAATGTCATTGATGACAAGGAGGAAAGATAAAATGAAAAAGATTATAAGTCTAATTTTAGTTTTAGCTATGGTTACTGGTATATTGGCGGGTTGTTCAGGAAGTAAAACAAACAGCAGTACTGATACAGCAACTAAAGAAGAAGCAAATAAAGGTGAAGCAATTGAAATTAAAATTGCAACTGTTGGAAATGAAGAGCACCAATCTACTATAATGGCACAATATTTTAAAGAAGAACTTGAAAAACTTTATGATGGTAATGTTAATGTAACAATTTATCCTAACGGTGCACTTGGCGGAGAAAGAGAAGCAGCTGAAGGAGTTAAATTAGGAACTATTCAAATGACAGTTGTAACTTCTGATGGTGCTCTTCCTGCATGGGTACCAGATACACAAGTACTTTCTATACCTTATATGTTTGAAAATAAAGAACAAGCATACAAATTACTTGATGGTGTTATATCAGAAGAGCTAAATCCTAAATTTGAAGAACAAGGGTTTAAACATTTAGGGTTTGGGGAACTTGGATTTAGACATTTTACAAACAATGTTAAAGAAATAAAATCTGCATCTGATATGGCGGGTATGTCTATTAGAGTTCAAGAAGCGCCAATTTGGTTTGCTTTAATGAAAAGTGTAGGAGCTTCAGCAGTACCAGTATCATTCAATGAGTTATATACAGCATTACAACAAGGTATGGTTGATGGACAAGAAAATCCAATAGCATCAATATATACATCTAAATTTAATGAAGTACAAAAATATTTAACACTTGATGGTCACACTTATGCAGCAGTTAGTATGATAATGAATTTAGATTTTTATAATGGATTGCCTGAGGATTTACAAACAGCAATATCTGAAGCTGCTAAAAATGCAGTTCCAAGACAACGTGCAGCTATAGGCGAAAAAGAAGAACAATATCTTCAAGAATTAAAAGATGCAGGTATGATAGTAACAGAACCTGATAAAGCAAGCTTTGTTGAAGCAACAAAAGACTTATATAAACTTGAAGAAGTTCAAAAAATAGTTAACCCAGCTTTTGTAGAAAAAGTAATGAGTAATAAATAATTTAGAATTATTTAAAAACAAAAGAGGTGTACATTATAGTGCACCTCTTAATAAGGAGGTTAATTTAATGAAGTTAGTTGACAGCATCATAAATAACGTAATTAAAATTGTAATGGGCTGTAGCGCTCTTGTACTCTCTGTTGTTACTTTTATGCAAGTTATAACAAGATTTATCTTTAGTAGTCCTATTGCATGGGGACAAGATATCATAAGATTAAGTTTTATATATTTAGTATTTTGGGGTGGTGCATTTTGCGTAAAAGAAAAAGAACATTTGAATATTGATATATTGCTTACATCTATTAGTGTTAAAGCAAGAAAAGTAGTAGAACTTATAGTAAATATAGTTTTGGTTTTGTTCTTTGTATTTATAGTTTATTTTGGACTTATGTTTGCACAATCAGGAAGTTCTCAACAAGCACCATACTTACCTATCCCAATGTCTATTTATTATATGTCACTTCCTACAGCAGGAGTATTTATGATATATTATCAATTAAAAGAAATTTTTAATCAAATTAAAAATTTCAAAGGCAATGAAGATGTTGGAGGTGAACAAGCATGATAATATTGGTACTGTTTTTAACTTTTTTAATAGGTATGCCTATAGCTTTTTCTTTAGGATTGGTATCCCTTGGACAAATTTTAATAAATGGATTTCCACCAATGGTAGTAATTCAAAGAATGTTCACAGGTGCAGACAGTATAGCGCTTACAGCCATTCCACTTTTTATATTATCTGGCGGGTTAATGTTCAGGGGTGGTATGTCAAAAAGGTTAGTAAATTTTGCTGACGTAATGATAGGCCATTTCCCAAGCGGTCTTGCAATGGTAAGTATCCTTGGTTGTATGTTTTTTGCTGCAATTACTGGATCTGCTATAGCAGCAACAGCAGCAATAGGTGGAATTATGATTCCTTTAATGGTGGAGAAGGGCTATGATAAAGAGTTTTGTGCTCCTCTTTTAGCTTGTGGTGGATCAATAGGACCTATCATACCTCCAAGTATTCCACTCTTGGTATATGGAGTTATGGCTAATGTAAGTGTAGCTAAATTATTCATTGGAGGATTTTTACCAGGAATATTAATGGGCGTGGGCTTAATGATTTATTGTTATTTCCTTGGTAAAAAGAGAAATTATATTGGAAGAGAAAAAAAGGCCCCAATTAGTGAAGTTCTTAAAGCTGGAAAAGATGCTTTTTTAGCACTTTTAATGCCTATAATAATAATAGGCGGCATAATGAGCGGTTTCTTTACTCCTACAGAATCTGCAACAGTTGCAGTATTTTACGCTCTTATTGTAGGGATGTTTGTATATAAGGAGTTAAAAGTTTCAGATCTTTGGCCTTCAATGGTAGATTGTGCTAAAGCAACAGGACAAGTTTTAGTTGTTGTAGCTTTTGCATCACTTTTCACTTGGGTTATTACAGTAAATAATATACCACAAGCGGTTAGTGCTTTCTTAGGCTCTGCAATAAGTAGCAAATTTATGATGTTATTAGTTATAAATGTTATATTGCTTATAGCAGGCACATTTATAGATACTACAAGTGCTATCGTTATTTTCACACCATTGTTTTTACCATTAGTACAAAGCTTTGGAGTAGATTTAGTTCACTTTGGTTTAATAATGGCAGTAAACTTAACTATTGGTATGTGTACTCCTCCTTTAGGAGTTTGTTTATTCGTAGCTGGTTCAATAGCAAAAATACCGTTAAAAGCACAATTTAAAGAATTGTGGCCAATGCTTATAGTTTTAATTTTAGTGCTTATATTAGTAACTTATGTTCCACAAATTGTACTGATATTGCCTAATTTATTTGCTTAGTTACAATTATAAATTATATTAAATAATAATAGGCATTTAAAGTGCCTATTATTATTTAATTATTAGTTGAAAATTTTTATTAATTAATATATTATGGAATTATTACATTAAATGTAGGGGTATAAAATATGATAGAAAAATCGTTATCTTATAAATTCAAAGTGTATGATAAAATTAAAGAAGATATAATAACAGGAGTATATTCTCAAGGTGAAGTATTAAATGAAAGGAAATTAGCTGAAACAATGGGGGTCAGCAGAACGCCAATTAGAGAAGCTTTACAATTGTTAAATACAGATGGATGGGTTGTAAATGAAGTATATAAAGGTACTGTTGTTCGTACATTTGATGTCGACTATGTAATGAATGCTCAAAAAGTAAGAAGGGTACTAGAAATACTTGCAGTTGAAGATGCAGTAGCAAATATTAATGATGTAGAAATTATAGATTTAAGCAATATTTTAAATAAGCAGGAGCATTGGTTAAAGGATTATAATCCCAATGAATTTATGAAATTAGACAGAGAATTTCACGAAAAGATTTATTATCTAAGCAATAATACAATATTACAAGACTTGTTAAAAAATTTAAATGATATAATTAGATTTTATGGAATAAAAGTTTTAATGGTTCCAGAGAGGAATAAAACAACACTTAAGGAACACCAAGCTATTTTAAATGCAATTAAAAAAAGAAATGTTAATTTAGCAAAAGAAGCTATGGATTATCATTTATTAATGACGGGAAAAGCCATATATAAATATACAATAGAAAAAAGTGAGTAATAACAAAGTAATTATACTTAAATTAAATAAAAAAACATTCGACTTATTAAAAGTCGAATGCTGATAAAAATAATACACGACAAACTAGTCCTTACATAACATAACTTAATTAGAGGATATCAATTTAAGCATTTCTTTTTCAATTCTTTCTAGTTCCTCTGGTATGTTTATATGCTGAGGACATTTTGTTATACATGCACCACATTTTTCACAATTGTGTGCTTGTGCCTTTTCTCCTAAGTTATTAAAATAATTTTTATATGTTAATTCTTTGTTTTCTGTTTTTTTATAGTTGTTATAAATATCGAAAATTTCCGGTATATCTACTCCAAAAGAGCAATCCATGCAATAACGGCATCCTGTGCAAGGTATAGGTTTTATTTTCCTAAGTTCTTCAACAACTGTGCCTATTATTTTCAACTCGTCATTACTTATAGGTTCAAAATTAGATATTGTTTCTATATTATCTTTTAATTGTTCCATGTTTGACATACCGCTTAAAACAGATGCAACATTAGGCAATGATGCAACCCATCTTATAGCCCAAGAAGCAATACTTTTATCTGGAGAATAATCTTTCATATGTTTTTCAACATTAGGTGCAAAAGAAGATAAAAATCCACCTCTGACAGGTTCCATTACAAAACAAGGTATATTGTGTTTTTCAAGAATTTCATAAGCACCTTTTGCATCATTTTCAGAAAAATCCCAATAATTAATTTGAAGCTGTACAAAATCCCAATCATAAGCAGTCACTAATTTCTCTAAGATTTCGTTTTTATCATGAAATGAAAATCCTATATGTTTTATTTTTCCTTCTGCTTTTTTCTTAGCTATAAAATCATATAAATTAAACTTTTCCATAATTTCTATTCTTTTAGTACCCATAGCATGCAAATGATAAAAATCAAAATATTCAGTTTGGCATTTTTCAAGTTGTTCATTGAAATACTTTTCAGCATCGCCTTCGTTTTCTACTTTCCAAATAGGCAGCTTGCTAGTTAGAAAATAACTTCCTCTTGGAAATTCTGGCAGTACTTTTCCTAAAAATGTTTCTGATTCTCCATCATGGTAAGGATAAGCCGTATCAAAATAATTTAAACCATTAGCCATTGCATAATGGACCATTTCTCTTGACGCATCAAAGTCAATTTTATTATCTTTAGTAGGGAATCTCATACATCCAAAGGCTAATAGAGGAATTTCAACACCAAATTTTTCTATAAATTTCTTCTTCATAAATGCACCACTCTTCTTAATATTTTTGTGTAAATTTATACCAAATATATTATATCATTAAGTAAAAAGTATGGCAATACAAAGGATAAATAATTAATCAATCAATAAAAACTTTTAATTTAATGAAAAAAATTTATAAAACTATTGACAAAATTAAAGTAAAGATTTATTATGACAATATACCCCCCTGGGGTGGGGTGAAAATAAGTTGGAGGTAAATATGAAAGCTGATAAAGTTAAAATAAATAGCTTATTAAAAACAGCAGCAGGTCAAATAGAAGGAATATCAAAAATGGTTGAGGACGACAGATATTGCATTGACATTTCAAATCAAATTTTAGCTGTTCAATCAATACTTAAAAAAGCTAACAAAGAAATAATAAAAGCGCATATGGAAATGTGTGTTAAACAAGCATTTGAAGAAGGAAATGAAAGGGAAAAAATAGATGAAGTAATTTCTCTTATAGATAAGATTTCAAAGTGAGGAGTTGAAATATATGAAATCTCAAAAATTTAATGTAACGGGTATGACTTGTTCAGCATGTTCAGCTCGTATAGAAAAAAATATAAATAAAACAGAAGGCGTCATAGAAGCAAATGTAAATTTGTTAAATAACAGCATGATGATTAAATATGATGATTCAGTAATAAATGAAAGTGATATTATTAAAGTTGTACAAGATACAGGTTACAATGCATCATCCGCAGAAAACAAGAAAACATCTGATAAAAAAGTTGAAGATATATCAGATACAGAAAAAGAAATAAAACAAATGAAAAATAGACTAATAATTTCATTTGCATTTGCTATTCCATTATTTTATTTATCAATGGGTCATATGCTTAAATGGCCTTTGCCAAGCATATTTCATGGTAATGAGAATGCTTTAATATTTGCATTTACACAATTTTTATTAGCACTTCCTGTTATGATTATAAATAATAAATATTATAAAGTTGGATTTAAAACATTGTTTAAAGGCTCGCCAAACATGGATTCTTTAATAGCTATTGGTACAACTGCAGCTGTTTTATATGGTGTATTTGCAATTTACAAAATTGGTTATGGTTTAGGTCACATGGACATGGATATGGTAATGACATATTCTATGGACTTGTATTTTGAATCAGCAGCTGTAATTTTAGCATTGATAACTTTAGGGAAATTTTTAGAAACCAGAGCAAAAGGTAAAACATCGGATGCTATTAAAAAATTAATGGATTTATCTCCAAAAACAGCATTAGTTGAAAGAGATGGACTTGAAGTAGAAATACCGGTTGAAGATGTAGTTAAAGGAGATATCATAGTAGTAAAACCAGGCCAAGGAGTACCTGTTGATGGAGTTATTATTTTTGGAAATTCATCAATAGATGAATCAATGTTGACTGGAGAAAGCATACCTGTTGAAAAGAAAATTGGCGACAAAGTAATTGGTGCAAGCATAAATAAATCAGGATACTTTAAATTTGAAGCTATAAATGTTGGCGATGATACAACATTATCTCAAATAATACGACTTGTTGAAGAAGCAAGTTCTTCAAAGGCACCTATTTCAAAACTTGCAGATAAAATAAGCAGCATATTTGTACCAGTTGTTATTACAATTGCTGCAACATCCATTACTATATGGCTTCTTTTAGGAGCATCATTTGAATTTGCACTTTCAATAGGTATAGCAGTTCTTGTTATATCTTGCCCATGTGCATTAGGTCTTGCAACACCAACGGCAATAATGGTAGGTACAGGTAAAGGCGCTGAAAACGGCATATTGATTAAATCTGCTGAAGCATTAGAGATAGCCCATAAAATTCAAACTGTAGTTATGGACAAAACAGGAACAATTACAGAAGGCAAGCCCAGAGTCACTGACATGTTAACAAAGGGTATTGATGAAATAGAAATGTTAAGAATAGCTGCATCAGCTGAAAAGGGTTCAGAACATCCATTAGCAGATGCAATAGTAGAAGAAGCTAAAAAAAGAGAACTTGAATTTTATGATGTAGTTGATTTCAATGCAATACCTGGTCAAGGATTAGAAGCTATAATTAATAGCAAAAAATATTACCTAGGCAATATAAGACTTGTTAATGAAAAAAATATAATTGTTGGCAACTTTGAAAAGGAAAGTGAAAAGCTGGCAGAAGAAGGCAAAACACCATTATATTTTGCAAATGAAGAAGAAGTGTTAGGTATAATTGCAGTAGCAGATGTTGTTAAAGCAACTAGTAAAAGAGCGATAAAAGAATTTGAAGCTATGGGGATTGAAGTTGTAATGCTTACTGGTGACAATAAGAAAACAGCAGAAGCAATTAGAAAACAACTTGGCATTACAAGAGCAATTGCAGAAGTAATGCCTCAAGATAAAGAGAGAGAAATTAGAAAAATACAGGAACAAGGTATAAAAGTAGCTATGATAGGCGATGGCATAAATGATGCACCTGCTCTGGCAAGAGCAGATGTTGGTATTGCCATAGGAGCAGGAACAGATATTGCAATTGAATCAGCTGATATTGTATTGATAAGAAGTGATTTGTTAGATGCTGTGACAGCTGTACAATTAAGTAAGGCTACAATTAAAAATATAAAACAAAATTTATTTTGGGCATTTATATATAACACTATAGGAATACCATTAGCAGCAGGATTGTTTTACACAATACTTGGCTGGAAGCTAAATCCAATGTTTGCAGCAGGTGCTATGAGTTTAAGTTCTATATCAGTAGTATCAAATGCATTAAGGCTTAAATTCTTCAAACCTATAAGAATGACAGATTCAATAGAAAAAATAGAAACAACAAAAACAACTGAAAATTTGATTGAGGACGTAAAAGTCATTAATAAAAAAGGCTTATCAAATAAAAATATTATAAATAATAATGGAGGTAACAACATGAATAAAAAATTAATAGTAGAAGGAATGAGCTGTGGTCATTGCAAAGCAGCAGTAGAAAGAGCTTTAAAAGGAATTGACGGTGTAGAAAATGCTGTAGTTGATTTAAATAATAAAACAGCAGAAGTAACTTTAAACAAAGATGTAAACAATGATGTATTATCAAAAGCAGTAACAGATGCAGGTTATGACGTTGTTGAAGTAAAGTAAATTAGCAATAGATTGAGCAATGGATAAGCAATAGAAGAGCGGTTGTAAAAAGAAGGTATGTTAAATATACCTAAAACAGCTGATCATCTATTGCTCGTCCATTTTTAATATATATTTAAATCTAATTTTTCTGATAATTCCCTTAGAATTTGTATGCCAGCAATAGAGTTTCCTTTTTCATCTAAGGAAGGTCCATAAACACCTATACCCATTTTGTGAGGAACAGAAGCAAGTATTCCTCCACCAACTCCAGATTTAGCTGGTATTCCAATGTGAACAGCAAATTCTCCTGAGGCATCATAAAGACCACAAGTTGACATTATAGTTTTTACAATTCTGCAAATATGTTTTGAAACAATTCTTTCACCAGTTTTAGTTGAAATACCATCATTGGCTAAAACACATCCTATATTTGCAATATCACGGCAATTAACTTCTATTGAACATTGTTTAAAATATAAATCTAATACATCATCTACAACACCATCTATAACATTATAACTTTTCATAAAGTATGCGAGGGAACGATTTCTGTCACCTGTTGTTTTTTCTGACCAATAGACATCTTCATTAATTTTAATATTTGGATTATTTGATAATTTCTTTGCAAGGTCAAAAATACGCATGATTTTTTCGTCAACATTATTTCCTTTTATCATAGATGTGGTAGCAATAGCACCTGCATTAATCATTGGATTAAAAGGCTTATGAATGCTTTTCAACTCTAAGTTGACAATAGAATTAAAGCTGTCACCTGTAGGTTCCATGCCAATCTTTTCAAAAACTGATTCACCATTATCAATTAATGATAACATCAATGACAATATTTTCGATATGCTTTGCATAGTAAATTTCTTTTCAAAATCACCTGCATAAAACTCTTGTCCATCTAATGTTATCAGATAAACACCTAAATCATTAGGATTGCTCTTAGCAAGTTCAGGTATATATGATGCCACCTTTCCATTTCTAGTAAAGTCAATATTGTTTTTAATTATAGTATCAAATATATTATTCATGTTTCCTCCAATAATTTATATTGAGTATATTCATAATATCCTAAAAAAAGAAAATATTCAAGTTTAAAAAATATCTTGAATATACTTTTAATTTGTTATATAATGTAAAAAGAAAATGTTTACATAGCATGCATTTTTATTTTCAAATTGAATATAAAATTATATAGGGTGATATGTTATGTGTGATGACGATACAGTTTATATTATAGGCGAATCTAGAACTAATATGGATAATGCAATAACAGTTATATATAATTCGTTTTATATAGCTTTTGAAGTAAATGTAGAAACCGATGAAATAGTGGATCTTGGATGCACCCATACTTTAAGTGTTACTGAGAATTTTATTAAAAAACTATTTATAGGTAAAAATATAATTAATTTCGAGAAAGATGTTGAAAAGGAAATTAAGAAAAGGTACCATGGCACATCTCAAAAAGCAGTAATAGTTTCATATAAAGATGCTTTAAAAAAATATGTAGAAGTTAAGAAAAAATTTAATTTATAGCTGCTTTGTTTATGTGATATAGCACAACTACATCGGAGTAAATAAAACCCAGCAAAACAAGAATACTTGTTTTTTGCTGGGTTTTTTGTATATAGAAATAATGGAGGTGATTTTATGAAATCGAATGACAAAAGAACATAAATATATAAATAATTAATATTAATGTAGTGAGTTTTTAATTTTACTTATTTTAAAATTATAAAGGAGGATTACTATGTTATTTAATTTATCACCAATTTTCGGTTTAGTACCACTATTAATTTATATTTTTTTATCATTTAAAGAAGATTTAAATCCTGTATTAAATGTTGCTGTATGTGTTATTTTAAGTGCCATTCTTACAAAACAGCCATTTTCATCATTTGGAGGAGTTTTAGCAGAATCACTTGGATCATTTTTAGGCATGATAGGATTTATCATTATGTTAGGTTCAGGACTTGGAGCAGTTCTTCAAAAAACAGGTGTTGCTGAATATATTGTTATGTCTCTTATGAAAAAAATAGGAGTAGATAATGAGAAGAAAGCAATTTTAGCAACAATGATAAGTTCAACACTTCTAGTATCACTACTTGGAACATTAGCTGGAGCAAATGCAATCATTGCTCCAATAATCATACCTCTTGTTGCAGTAATTGGTATTACACCTTCAACTGTTGCAGTAGTTTTCATGGGCGCAGGCTTAACTGGTATGTTTATAGGACCTTATACACCACAAGTAGTTACAATTATGGGTCTTACAGGTTTGAGTTACAGCAAGTACATGATAGCAGCAGGTATACCTCTTGGAATTTTAGTATTGATAATAACATACATAATGGCAAATAGAATCCAGAAAAAGACTCTAGGTTTGTATTCATATGAAAATGTTGAAAAACCAAAAGAAGATTACGTTGCTGGAAATGAAGTAAAAAAAGCAACTTTAGCTTTTGGATTGTCTATGTTAGCATTGATTGGATATGGTATAACTCTTCAAAGCGGATCTTCATATGCAATATTGGTTATATCTGTATCAGCCATTATAACAGGATTTGCCGGCGAATTAAAAGCTAATGATTTAATAGATACATTTGTTAAAGGTGCTGCTAGAATGATGTGGTTATTTATAATGTTTATATTATTTAATCCATTTATAAACTTTATTGCTGAAGCTGGTTCCTTTGAAGCTCTTGTAGCATTATTAAAACCATTGCTTGAATCACAAAGTAAAGTAGTATTTTCTTTAGTAGCAGCTTTGACAGGTATTTTTGGAGTTGGTGGAGCAGCAACTGCAGATAATATTGTTATGGATAACATGTTTAAAGGACTTGTCACTAGTTTAGGGGTATCTCCTTCATTGTGGGCATTGATATTACTAGTAGCAGGACAAATTACATCATTTGCATATCCAGAAGCAGATATGATTGGTCAAATGGGTCTTGCAAGATCAAAAGACATGAAGAATTTAGTTAAATATGGCATAATTATAACAATATTTTCAGTAATACTTGTTGTAGTTAGATCTTTCTTTGGATAATGGAGCTATGATATGTTAGAAAATAAAATAAAAGAATTTATTAAAACACAAAAAGGTAATATTGCAGTTGTAGTTAAAAATTTAAAAACAAATGAAGAAATTAAAATAAACGAAAGTTTAGTTTTTCCATCAGCTAGCACTATTAAACTTTTAATAATGTCAGAATTTTTAAAAAAGGTTAATGAAGGTTCAGTTAATTTAGATGATACTATTGAATTGACAAAAGAATTAAAAACGGGTGGTGATGGTATTCTAAAAGAGTTAAATTATGGCCATAAATTTACTTTAGAAGAAATAATGACACTAATGATTATAGTTAGTGATAACATGGCCACAAATATATTGATAAATTTACTTGGTATGAATAATATAAATGAAACAATAAAAAATTTAGGGCTTAAAGATACTAAATTACAAAGAAAGATGATGGATTCTCTAGCTGCAAAAGAAGGAAGAGAAAATTTTATAACAGCTAATGATTTATCCCTCATTTTAGAACTTATTTATAAAGGTGAAAATATCAATAAAAAATATAGCGAAATAATGTTAGGCGTTTTGAAAAGGCAACAAGTAAGGGGTCGATTAGATTTATATTTGCCTGAGGAAGTTGTTATTGCTCATAAAACTGGCGACTTAGACAATCTTGAACATGATGCAGGAATAATTTATTTACCAAATTTGGAATACATAATTTGTGTTCTTACAAATGAAACTGAAACGAATAAAGACGGACGTGAAATAATTGGTATTATATCTAAAATGGTATATGAAGAATTTTTAGATATTTGATTTATGGAGGATATTAATGAAAATAACAGACATAAAACTCGGCAAAATATCGGTACCTTTGAGAGTACCTTTTAAAACAGCGCTGAGAACAGTTGAAAGTGTTGAAGATATTATAGTAGAAATTCATACTGACACAGGTAATATAGGATATGGTGAAGCTCCACCTACAGGTGTAATTACTGGAGATACAACAGGAGCAATTATTGGAGCTATAAAAGATCATATAAAAAAAGCTTTGATAGGTAAAAATATTGAAGAATTTGAAAATATTATGATTTCGTTAAATGATTGTATTTTAAAAAATACAAGTGCTAAAGCAGCCGTTGATATAGCTTTATATGATTTATATGGGCAGCTTTACAATGCTCCAATTTATAAATTGCTCGGAGGAAGAAGAAAATCAATAACAACAGATATTACAATAAGTGTTAATGATCCGGAGGAAATGGCAAGAGATAGTATAGAAGCTGTAAAAAGAGGTTATGATACATTAAAAGTAAAGGTAGGAAAAGATTCAAAAAAAGACATAGAAAGGCTAGATGCAATTAGAAAAGCCATTGGATCAGATATAAATATAAGAATAGATGCTAATCAAGGTTGGAAACCTAAAGAAGCTGTTCAAATATTAAGGAGCATGGAAGATAAAGGTCTCAACATTGAGTTTGTTGAACAACCAGTTACAGCTCATGATTTAGATGGGTTAAAATATGTAAAGGACAATATAACTATACCTGTTCTTGCTGATGAAAGTTTATTTTCTCCTGTTGATGCACTTAAAATTTTAGAAATGGGTGCAGCAGATTTAATCAATATTAAGCTTATGAAAACGGGTGGTATCTACAATGCTTTAAAAATATGTTCAATAGCAGAACTTTACGGTGTTGAATGTATGATTGGTTGTATGCTCGAGGCAAAAATAAGCGTGAATGCAGCTGTTCATCTAGCTTGTGGCAAGGGGATCATTACTAAAATAGATTTAGATGGTCCAGTGCTATGCAGTGAGGATCCAATAATAGGAGGATCTATTTTTGAAGAAAAGCAAATAACAGTTAGCGAAGAGCCTGGTTTTGGAATAAAGGGTATAAAGAAAATAATTTACTTAGATTAAATTGATAATAGACCTACACCTATAACATTAAGTGTAGGCTTTATTATTAATTATTAGATTATAATTAAGTTAATCTTTTAAAATGATTTTAATTGATATATAATAAAATAAAATTAAATATATGCAAGAGAGGGATATTATGGATAGCGCAAACTTGGATAATAAAATATTTGAATTAAAAGATGAAATAATTAAAAGTGTTCAGGGAGTAATAAGAATAAAAAGTGTAGAAGAAAAAAATGAATCTAGATTTCCTTTTGGTTTAGGAGTACATAATTCACTTTTATATTGCTTAAAATTAAGTGAAGAACTAGGTTTTAAAACAAAAAACATTGATAACATGGTAGGGTACGCTGAATATGGTGAAGGTGATGAACTGATAGCTGTACTTGGACATTTAGATGTTGTTCCTGAAGGTGATGGATGGATATATCCTCCATATGGTGGTGAAATACATGATGATAAAATATATGGTAGAGGTGCTATAGATGATAAGGGTCCTATCATAGCTGCTTTATATGCTTTGAAAGCAATAAAGGATACGAGTCTTATTTTGAAAAGAAGAGTAAGAATTATTTTTGGTTTAAATGAAGAGTCAGGAAGTGCATGTGTTAAGCATTATGTTAGTGTTGGTGAAGATATACCTGTTGCAGGTTTTACTCCAGATGCTGAGTATCCTATTATAAATGGAGAAAAGGGTATAGTAGGTTGCAAGTATATTAAAAAGATGAAGCCACAGGGACAGAAATATATAAAAAGTATAAATGGAGGAATAGCTTCGAATGTTGTTCCTGACTATGCAAAAGCTGAAATTGTAATTCCAGAAAGTATAGCAAAACAAGCAATTAAACTTTCTGAACACAGAGAAAGCATTAAAGTTGAAGCTTCTGAAAACGGAATTATTGTTGAAGCATTTGGCTTGTCTGCTCATGGTAGCACTCCTGAAAAGGGTATTAATGCAATATCCATTATGTCTGAATTTTTATCACCTTTAAATCTTGATGGTACAAGTGGCGAATTAGTAGATTTTATTAATAAATATATTGGAAGAGATACCAGAGGAAAACTTATGGGCATTTATATGCATGATGAGATTTCAGGGGATTTTATATTGAATATGGGAGTAATATCAGGGGATGAAAATGAAGTAGGTATTGTTTTAAATATGAGATATCCCGTTACAAAACGATATGAGGATTTCATAGACAAATTCAAAAGTGTTATGGAAATAAACAACATGGAAGAAGTTTTTATTAAGAATTCAAATAGTCTTTATATACCAGCTGATACTGACTTTATTAAGAAACTTAGAAAAGTTTATGAAGAAAAAACAGGTGATATTGGAGAACCTATTTGTATTGGTGGAGGAACCTATGCTAAATCTATGAAAAATGTAGTTGCATTTGGTCCAATATTCAAAGGAGAACCTGAAGTTGAGCATAAGCCAAATGAATATATTAAAATTGATTCATTGATGAAAAACGTACAAATAATGGCTGCTGCAATATATGAATTAGCAAATTAAAATGAGAAATATGAAATACAAGAGACTTTTATTTATAATTTTAACACCAATATCATTTTTATTGACACAGTTTGCTAAAAATAATATAAGTTATGCAGAATTTTATTCAACTAGAATATATCCAATATTAGCTCAAAGCATCAGTTTTATTACAGGGCTTGTTTCTTTTTCGCTTGGGGAAGTAATATTAATAATATCTGTTTTTTTATTAATGATGTATACATTTTTGACTGTAATGAAAATAATTAAACAAAAATCGTTAAAGTTTTTGAAATATTATATAATAAATTTAACAGTTATAGCATCTTTGTTATATTTTTTCTTTGTATTGTTTTGTGGTATAAATTACTACAGGTATGAGTTTACAACATACAGCGGTCTTGAAGTTAAAGAGTCATCAAAACAGGAGCTAATTGAACTTTGTGATAGTTTAATTAATGATGCAAATGAATTAAGAAAAAAATTAAATACGGATGAAAATGGTATTGCAACTTTAGATGACGATAATTTTTATGAAACATCAAAGAGAGCTCAATATTCATTTAATAAAGTATCGAATAAATATGAAGTTTTAAAAGGCAATTACCCTAAACCAAAACGTGTATTGTTTTCAAGAGCAATGTCACACATGCAGATAACAGGTGTATTTTTTCCATTTACATTTGAATCTAATGTGAATGTGGATATACCATCATATCAAATACCTGCTACGATGTGCCATGAACTTGTTCATATTAGAGGTTTCATGAGGGAAGATGAAGCAAACTTTTTATCATATTTAGCTTGCGAAAGTTCAGGTTATGATGATTTTTTTTACAGTGGAACAATGCTTGCTTTAACATACAGCATGAATGCACTTTATTCAGAAGATTATGATGCTTTTGTGATACTTCATGATAAATATTCTGAAGATGTTAAAAAGGATATGAAATATACTAGCAATTATTGGAATCAATTTGAAACAAAAATTGCAGAAATTTCTCATGTGGTAAATGACACATACTTAAAAGCAAACAATCAAACGGATGGTGTTAAAAGTTATGGAAGGATGGTTGACCTTTTGCTAGCTTTGCAAAGAACAAAATAGTAAATATGGTGATTAATGTCATTATAAGCATAATAAATTTTTGTTTTTGGGATAAAATAACATGGACCACAAATGAAAGGAGATTATGCAATGTCAAAAATAGGATGTACAGTTACAAATTGCTTTTTTAATAAGAGAAATGGATGCACTGCACCGGTTATAAAAGTTGATGGTATAAAAGCCTTTGAAAGTCGCTCAACAAATTGTGATACTTTTATTGAGCAAAAACCAGGTATTCAAAGTTCTGTTGATAAACCTCAACAAGATACAGAAATATCTTGTATTGCCACACACTGTGTTTATAATAAAAACGAAAGATGTGACGCTTCTGATATACTGGTTAATGGAAAGAATGCTCAAGATCCAGTAGAAACATGTTGTAGCACATTCAAATTTCACGATTAAATTAATTTAGTAAAAATATGATGTTTGAATTTAAAACATCATATTTTTTGTTTATTTAAATAATAAGCTATGGTATAATATTGGAACTTATTGTAATATAATTCGTCTTAATAAATATAAGAAGGGAGTGAATATGAATGAAAACAAATAAAATTTTATGCAGGGCAATCGTTTTAACTCTAGTTTTAGCATTTTGTTTCACTGTATCTGTATTTGCTGAAGATAAACAAATAAATGTATATGTAAATAATGAAAAAGTTGAATTTGATGTAAATCCAATATTAGAAAATGGAAGAACAATGGTTCCTTTAAGAGGTGTTTTTGAAAAGCTTGATGCAAAAGTTGATTGGAATAAAAATATTATGCAAGTAGTTATAAAAGATGGAAGTAATGAAATAGCTATGATGCTAGACAAAAATAAAGTTCTGGTAAATGGAGAAATCAAAGATATTGATACGCCTACAAAAATGATAAATAGCAGAACATTTGCTCCATTAAGGTTCATAGGGGAAACTTTAGGACATGATGTAAAATGGGATGGAAGCACTAATAGTGTATACATAACTAAAAACGCAACCGTTCCTGTTTATAAAAATAATATTCCAACAATAGGAACAAAAGAAAACTTGATTGCTTTATTAGAGTATAATTCGAAAATTTATAACTATATAGGCTTATCTCGTACTTTAGAAATAAATAAAGCTGATGATGCAGTTTCTGAAGCTGTTACTGAAGCACCAACTATGTCTCAAGAAACATCTGCAGCAGTCGACAGCTCTGATACTAACAATCAAGTTGAAGGTGTTGAAGAAGGAGATATTATTAAAAATGATGGAAAATATATTTTTATTAAATCCTATGATAAAGTTAAAATAATTGATTCAGAACCTAAAGCACCAAAAGTAATTTCAAGTGTTGATGTTCCTGAAAACATGGATATTAATGAAATTTATATTACAGATAAGAAGTTAGTTATAATAGGTCAAAATAATTATTACCATGCTTATAATGATTATGATAAAACCATGGTAATTGGCATTTCACCTCCAAATAGCTATGAAGATAGATGCAATGTTTTAATTTACAGCATAGAAAACATTGAAAAACCTGTATTGGAAAGGGAATATTTATTTGATGGAAGTTATAGCTCTGGAAGAACTATAGAAAACAACTTGTATCTTGTTACAACAAAGTATTTCAACGTTGGTTATTATGATATTTATAATAAAGAAAATATGAATATTACTCTTCCAACTTATACTAATTGTATAACAAATGAGAAAACAGAAATTGGATTCGATAAAATTAAATATTTTCCAAATTATGTTGATTCAAGATATATGATAACTGTAGGAATTAATTTAGAAGAAGAAAGCTCAAAACCTGATGTAGATGTTTATATAGGATCTACAGAATCAATATTTGTTTCTAAAGATAACTTATATACAACAGTTACAGATTTCTCATATAATTCAGATGTAGAATCAATTGATTTATATAACCCTGTATACAGCGTAAATACTGTAATTTATAAATTTGATTTACAAAATAGTAGTATAAGTCCAGTTGCACAAGGAGAAGTTCCTGGTACAATAATAAATCAATTTTCAATGGATGAACATAATGATTCATTGCGAATTGCAACAACGACAGGTGAAGTATGGCAAACTGGTCAAAATGAATCGAAAAATAATGTTTATATATTAAATGAAAATTTGAACATAATAGGCAAATTAGAAGGTTTGGCACCAGGAGAAAGAATTTATTCAACTAGATTTATGGGTGATAAGGTATACATGGTAACATTTAAGCAAGTTGATCCATTATTTGTAATAGATACAACTAATCCATTAAATCCAAAAGTTCTCGGATATTTAAAAATACCAGGATACAGCACATATCTACATCCTGTAGATGAAAAACATATACTTGGATTTGGATATGATACTTTTGAAAATGAATGGGGAGGAATATCTACTGGAGGATTTAAAGTTTCATTATTTGATGTGAGCGATGTTAATAAACCTAAGGAAGTAGCTACAGATGTTATAGGGAGTAGTGGAACATATTCAGAGTTATTATACAACCACAAAGCATTAATGTTTTCATTAAGCAAGGAAATTATGGCATTTCCAATCGTGAGGGCAAATGATAACTATACTACAGATTTCGTTGGAGCTTATGTGTACAATGTTAATATTGATGGGTTAAAATTGAAATCACAAATAAGCCACATGGATAATATTAAAAGTAATTATACTTATGGTGATGAAATAAAAAGAATTATATATATAGGTGACTATTTGTATACTTTTTCTGACAATAAAATGCAAGTCCATAAAATTGAAAATAATGAAACAATTAGTGAGTTAAATCTCAAGTAATTTAAGACATAAAGGAGAGACATATGAAATATAACCCATTGGAGTATAAGTATCCATCTAAAAGAAATGTAGTGTATGGTCATAAAGGAATGGTTGCTACATCTCATCCTTTAGCAGCAGAAGCTGGGTTGGAAATAATTAAAAAAGGCGGAAATGCTATTGATGCAGCAATTGCTACAGCAGCTTGTTTAACTGTTGTAGAACCTACTTCAAATGGCATAGGCGGTGATGCCTTTGCTTTAGTATGGATAAATAATAAGCTGCACGGATTAAATTCAAGCGGATTTTCACCAAACAGCATTTCAATAGAAAAACTTAAGGAAAAAGGAATGACAGAAATACCTAAGTATGGTGTTATACCTGTAATGGTCCCTGGGGTGCCTGCTGCTTGGGTTGAACTTTCATCTAAATTTGGTAAGTTACCCCTTAATGAAGTTTTAGAACCTGCTGTAAATTATGCTAGGAGCGGTTTCACTGTTTCTGCGACTGTAAAGAAAAATTGGGAAATAGCTAATAGTAAGTATAAAAATGAAGCTAAAGGTGAAGAGTTTAAATATTGGTTTGAAACTTTTACTAAGGATGGAAGGACACCTGGTTTTGGTGAGCTTTGGAAATTACCACACCATGCAAATACAATTGAATCAATAGGAAAAACTCATGGAGAAAGTTTTTATAAAGGAGAAATTGCTGATAAAATAGATGATTTCTTTAAAAAATATGATGGATATTTGTCAAAGGATGATTTAAAGGGATATAAACCTGAGTGGGTTGACCCAATTAGTGTAAATTACAGAGGTTATGATGTTTGGGAAATTCCTCCTAATGGTCAAGGCCTTGTAGCATTAATGACATTAAATATTTTAAAAGGATTTGACTTTGATAAAAAGGATAGCAGTGATACATATCATAAACAAATAGAAGCTATGAAGCTTTCTTTTGTAGATGGGCAGAAATACATTACTGATAAAAATGAAATGAAGGTAAAAGTTAAAAATATGTTATCGAATCAATATGCAGAGAAAAGGAGATCTTTAATTACTGACCTTGCTCAAAAGCCATCAGCAGGTGAACCAAGTGGAAGCGGAACAGTTTACTTATGCACTGCAGATGGTGATGGAAATATGGTTTCATATATACAGAGCAATTACATGGGTTTTGGTTCAGGAATTGTTATTCCAGAAACCGGCATAGCAATGCAAAATAGGGGACATAATTTCAGCTTTGATCCTGAACATGACAACTGCTTAATGCCTCATAAAAAAACATATCATACAATAATACCAGGATTCTTGACAAAGGATGATAAAGCTGTTGGTCCTTTTGGTGTAATGGGTGGGTTTATGCAGCCACAAGGCCATGTTCAAGTTGTTTCAAATATTATTGACTTTAATATGAACCCACAAGAAGCTTTAGATGCTCCTAGATGGCAGTGGGTTAAAGATAAAACAATTGAAATGGAACATAATGTTCCATTATATATAGTGAAAGATTTATTGCAAAGAGGTCATGATATAAAAATTCAGCCTGAAGAATCACCTTTTGGCAGAGGGCAAATTATTTTAAAAACTGAAGATGGAACTCTTTGTGGCGGGACAGAACACAGGTGTGATGGACATATTGCTGTTTGGTAAATGAAAAAACGTATTGCATGTCAATACGTTTTTTATATTAAATAATTATTTTTTTACACTCATTGCAGTATATTGTTAAACATTATATAATATAAAAATATGGAAATAAAAGTATTTTATGTATTATACTTATAATATAATATAATGTAGATTAAAACATTAGTATGGGAGTGAGCAGCATTTTAGAAAATTTTAGAGGATATTTTAAAGAGTATAAGGATTTACCAAAACCTATTTATTTTCTTTTTTTGGCACGGATTATAAATTCCTTAGGAGCTTTTGTAGGTCCATTGATGACGTTATTATTAACAGATAAAATAGGATTGTCAACAGCTGAAGCTGGTAGCTATGTAACAATTTCAATTGCTATGTATGTTCCTGCATCAATGGTCGGTGGATATTTATCAGATCATTACAACAGAAAGTACACTTTGTTCATATTGACATTATTGCAGTCTTTTTGTTATATAATATGTGGATTGATTGAAGTATCAATGTTGATTCCGATACTTTTAATAAGCGCTTCGTTTTTTTCATATGCAGCACAGCCTGCAAGTGCTTCTATAGCTGCTGATTTAACAGATAAAGATACAAGACAAGGTGCGTTTTCTCTTATATATTTAGGAAATAATATTGGTTTTTCAATTGGACCATTAATTGCTGGTTTTTTATATAAAAAGTATTTGCCATTACTTTTTATAGGTGATGCAGTTACAACTATAATAGCAACAATTGTAATATTTTTAAATATTCCAGAAACAAAGCCTCAATATGTATTAGATGAAGAGGAATCTTCAAAAGATTATGAAAGAGCAGAAGAAGGTTCTGCTTTATCAGTTTTATTAAAAAGACCTCAAATACTAGCTTTTGCAATAATTTCAATGCTTTTAACATTTTCATATTCCCAGGTAGGTTTTTCTTTGCCATTATATGCAAAAGATATATTTGGAATAGAAAAAGGAGCTCAAGTTTTTGGTATGCTTATGAGTACAAATGGAATTGTAGTTGTTTTGATGACGGTTTTTATAATAGGTAAAACTAAAAAATATGAACCATCATTTAATGTATCATTGTCTGGAGTATTTTGGGCAGCTGGATTTGGAATGCTTTATTTTGCCACAACAATTTCAATGTTAATAATATCAACTGTACTTTGGACAATTGGGGAAATCCTAAATGCAACTAATGTAGGTGTATATATAGCTAATAATACTCCTAAATCACACAGAGGTAGATTTAATTCTCTTTACGGAATTATTTCAGGTACTGGTCAAGCTCTTGGGCCTGTTGTAATTGGTAGTTATTTATTAAATAATCCTATTAAAAATGTATGGTTAATAATATCTTTTATAGCATTGCTTTGTGCTTTGATAATGTATTTTTTTTACATCTATGAACATTCTAAATTGAGATTTCGAGAAAAAACAAGATAAAATATTTTTTACATGGAGGATCTAATGAAAAAATCAAATTTCTATGCTTTTATATCAAGAATGAAATATATAAATCGTTGGGGATTAATGAGAAACATTAAAGAAGAAAATGTATCAGAGCATAGCCTAGAGGTTTCTGTAATCGCACATGCTTTAGCTATAATACAAAAAAAACGATTAAACAAAAATTCTGAACCTGAAAAAACTGCATTGTATGCGATATATCACGATTCATCAGAAATTTTTACAGGAGATTTACCAACACCTGTTAAGTATTTTAATTCAACAATAAAAACAGCTTACAAGGATGTAGAGCATTCTGCCAGCCTAAGGCTTTTAAACTTGTTACCAAAAGATTTTTATGAAGAATATGAATCAATTTTAATTCCAAAAGAAAATGAAATTGAAATATGGAAAACAATTAAAGCAGCAGATAAAATAAGTGCTTACATTAAATGCATAGAAGAAGAAAAGTCAGGAAATAAGGAATTTGTTAAAGCCAAACAATCAATATTAAATGATATAAATAATATGAACAGAGAAGATGTGAATATTTTTATGGAAGAGTTTATGGATGGATATGAGCTCACATTAGATGAAATGGAATAAATTCTCTATTTAAATGCAGGGAGAGGTTCTTGTGCCCTCCCTTATATATAATTTAAATAAATTACAACCTAAATAAACTATTAATTTCATCTTTTGATAATGTATTAATTATTACTTCACCTTTTTGAATTATAGATTCGGCCAAATCTTTTTTATTTTGTTGAAGCTTTTCAATTTTTTCTTCAATTGTGTCATTTGCAATAAGTTTAAATACTTGAACTTTATTGTCTTGACCTATTCTATGGGTTCTGTCAGTAGCCTGATTTTGAGCGCTTATATTCCACCATGGATCGAAATGTATAACAACATCAGCACCTGTTAAATTAAGTCCTGTGCCACCTGCTTTTAATGAAATTAAGAATACAGGAATATCGTTTGTATTAAACTTGTTTGCAAGTTCTAATCTTTCTTCACTTTTTGTTGCACCAGTGAGCTTATAATATTCAATAGATGAACTTTGCAAATAATCTTCTATTATTTTAAGCATTGATGTAAATTGAGAAAAAATTAAAACTTTATGACCAGTTTCAATGCTGTTCATCACAATTTCCATACATAAATCAAGTTTTGCACTGCCTCCCTTGTAATCTTCAAAACAAAGAGATGGATGACAACATATTTGTCTAAGCCTTGTAAGCATAGCAAGAATTATCATTTGGCTCTTTTCATAACCATTTTCAGATACTTCATTATCAAACTTTTCTTTAAGTTTCAATAACTCAGCTGTGTATAACTTTCTTTGAATTGTTTCCATGTGTGCATAAGATACTGTTTCTATCTTATCAGGAAGTTCTTTTAATACATCTTTTTTAAGCCTTCTAAGTATGAAAGGTTTTATTTGTTTATGAAGTCTGTTTAAAATTTCCTTATCTTCAAATTTCACTATTGGCAGTTCGTATTTATCCTTAAATTTATTGTAGTTAAGTAGAAATCCTGGCATAATGAAATCAAAAATGGACCATAAATCAGCTAGTGAGTTTTCAATAGGTGTACCAGTCAATGCAAAACGAACATCACTTTTTATGAGCTTAACAGCTTTTGCATTTTGAGTTGTTGAATTTTTAATATATTGAGCTTCATCTAATATGCAATATTTAAATTCAACATTTTGATATAATTCAATATCTCTTTTTAATAAATCATAAGATGTAAAAATTAACTCATAATCATTTATGCTTGATATAAGCTCGCTTCTTTGATTTGCAGCACCTGAAATGATTAAAGTTGTTATGTCGGGAGAAAATTTTTCTATTTCACTTTTCCAGTTATATACTAATGAAGTTGGACAAATTACAATTGATGGTTTAGTATCTGAATTTTTTGATAACTTTTCTGATAATAACAAACTTATTATTTGAAGAGTTTTACCTAAACCCATGTCGTCTGCCAATATTCCCCCTAATGAATACATAGACAAAGTTTTAAGCCACTTATAGCCTGTTTTTTGATAATTTCTCATTATATGTTTTAATTCGTCGGGTATTTCAAAATCTGTTTCATCCGATTCTTTTATATTTCTTATCATGTCTTTGAAACTTTGTTCTTTTAGAGCATCAACCCAACAATTGTTTTTTATCAAACTATCTAAATATAATGAACGATATTTTGGTATATTAATATGTCCAGACTCTAGGTCTTCGCTTGATATATCCAAGTCTTCGACTAACTTTTCCATTGTGCTGAAATAATCATTGTCTAAATTTAAAAATGAACCATCTTTTAACCTGAAATATTTTTTTCTTTTTTTGTAAGTGTTCAATATATCCTTAAGTTCTGTTGGATCAAATTCAAGTTTATCAATATCAATTTCAATTAAATTGCTTTTAAGCCTTACTCCCATTGACATTGACTTAGGGTATCTAATATTAATTTTCTTAAAATCATCACTAACATTAACTTCACAAAGAGTTGTTAAAGCGTTTATTCCGGATGTTAAAAATTCATATATGTCATTTTCATCCGTCATTGAATATTTTACAGATGTTTTTTTGAATCCAACATTATCTAAAGCGGCCAGTATTTTAGCTTCTTCAATTAAATTTCTAGCTATAGTATTATCAACAGAGCTTTTTCTAAGTGGATTTATTTCAACATCTCCATAATTAAAAACTACATTAGCATAAACAAAACCTTGGCTGTTTGTATCAAGATATATATTTGAAGATAAAGTTTGGATTTTAAAATTATCTGGTATTTCCATATCAGAGGTAATGTTAGCATATTTAGAGATTTGAGGTATTACAGCAGAACAAAATTTCCCCATGTATTCATTAGAAAGTTTAATGGCTTTAGATGGCTGCATCATAATTTTATTTACTGCAGGAAGAATGATATTGGCAAAATCCCTTGAACATCTATATAAATTATCACCAGCAATTATATATGTGTGGTCTTTAGATGAAGACATGAATGTTATATATAAATTTGTTGTAAAATAATATTTTTCATCTTCTTTTTTTATAAAAAATTCAACTTCAGGATCTTTGTCTATAAATGTAATATTTTCAAATTTATAATTATAACCGTGACATTCTAAAGTTTTATTTTCAAATAAATTAAAAAAGCTATCAAGTGAAAAAGGGAGTATTTTAAAATAACGACCACTTATATTATATGAATTAAATACACTTTGAGTCTTAGCTATTATTTGTCTGTAAGATTCAGCTTCATCTCGCAGGAACAAAGCTATTGATTGTGATTCTTTTTCAAAACGACTAATTTCATGATTAAATTCTAAGCTTTTTCCATATTTAACATTTGTGTTGTTTTTTATGTTATTTGCTAAAACATAAGCATCTTTAACAACATAGCTTCTGCTGTCGCCAATTGTAAATTCTACTCCAATAGTATCTTTTTCAGAAATGAATAAAATTGGTTTGAGGAATACAGAACCTTCACTGTATTCATTTTTTACACTTTCAGTAATTTTTGTTTCAAAAATACTTATTAAATCTTCAAGCTGATAGTTTCGTACTGCTGATTGAGCTCTTGATTGTTTTAATGAATCTAAATTGCTTACAAATGTAACTTGTCTTGAATCATACTTGTGATATAATTTTAAAAGGGTTGCAATAACATGTTTGCAACCACCTGTATTTTCTGAAAAAGCTTGACAATTACAATCAAAATCAAGAACATCACCTTCATCATCAATTGTAATTACTGTATCGTAAGATGAATGATAATAGCCTTTAACTTTTGTAGTATATACATTAACATATTCCTTTAAAGTGGAATCATAATTTCTTTTTAAACCTATATGTGCTACATGATTATTATTATAATAATCTAATCCTCTTGCAAATGTTGTGGAATTAGATGCAAAACTCCTTATATCATTAATGTTAAAATTAATTTTTTCCATGAAATCTCCTAAAATCTTTATAAATCATTTGTTTAATAGAATATTATATACCATTTTAAAATATTTTTAAATACCCATTTTTAAATAAAATGTAAAAATAACATACTATGCTGTAATAATTAAAGTTAAACTGATAATAATTGATTCCATATGTTAAGTATAACTAAAAGTTATATTTAACAAGTTATAAATAATATTTTTTTATTAGACTGAGAAATTTAAAGTTGTTATACTGAACATAAAATATATAATGATATATTAATGAGAATAAAAAGGTGCGCTATGATGGAACAATATGGTTACATTACTTTTAAATCAGTTACATATGCTATGAAATTTGAATCTGCATTCAAAAATCATGAAGTTAAAATTAAAATTATACCAGTGCCAAGAAGCATAAGCACTAGTTGTGGGTTATGTATAAGGTTTAGTATCGATGATTTAGAAAATATAGAAACTATTATTAATGAAAATAAATTAGAATACAGCCATATCCATACTAATATTTAATTATGCAGCAAATGATAAATAACAACCGCAAATGAAACCTATTAATAGAAAAACAGATGAAATTTTACCTTTGTGCAATATATTAGCTTCAGGTATTAATTGATTTGCTGTAACATAAAGCATGCTGCTTGCAGCAGATGATAAGCAAAAACCTATGAAATATTTTGACATACCACCAAGGACTGCTCCTAAAACTGCTCCAAATGCAGTAGGAAGTCCTGTGAGCAATGTGAGAAGCAACACATATAAAGGTGAAACCCCCGCCATAATAAGAGGAACACCTACAGTCATACCTTCAGGAATGTTGTGAGCTGCAATCAATATGCTTATTTTTAATCCTATATCATTGGAATATACATAACTTGAACCTAGTGCAACACCTTCAGGAAAATTGTGAAGGCTTAAACTTATCATAATAATCATGCTCATCTTAAAATAATTTTGTTTTTTTCCCTTATATTTTTTAAGCCTTCCAGAAGGTATCATTTCTTCAGCAAAAAAAACTATTAAAAGTCCAAAACAAAGTCCAAGTGTTACAATAAAAAATCCGCTAATTTCATATGCTTTAGGCAGAAGGTCAAAACTAATAATAGATAGCATTATTCCAGCAGCAAAACTCAATAAACATGAAACAGCTCTATCACTAGGGTTGCGTATTAATATAGAAAATAACCCTCCAATACATGTACCAATTCCACCAATAATAAATCCCGCAATAAAAAAATTCAAAATATTCAAATAATTGCCTCCCATCAGAAAATATTTTTAATACTTAAGTATATGTTTATAATTTCAAATTAAGTTAATTTATTAAAAATAAGTACTATGCATATAAATGTGAATGTCAGTTAATAAATGATTAACTAAAATACACTTGTACATATTGCAATAGTGGTATATAATCAACAATGAAACATGAGTTGAATAGCAATTGATGAAATATAAATATCAATTGTAATTCATAATCTAGGAAGGAATATGAATGGAAAATAATATAAAAACTAAAGTAGTTAAAGTTGATCCTGATAATATTGATTATGATATAATACGAGAAGCTGCGCAAATAATAAATGCCGGAGGCACTGTTGTATTTCCGACAGAAACAGTGTATGGTATTGGAGCTGATGCATTAAATGATGATGCTGTTGAAAAAATATTTAAGGCAAAGGGCAGACCACAAGATAACCCTTTGATAGTTCATATAGCAAAATTTGAAGATTTGTACGAATTAGCATCAGAAATACCTGAAAAAGCAAAAAAGCTAGCTAAAAGCTATTGGCCAGGACCTATGACAATGATTTTAAATAAAAAAGATGTATTATCTGATAAAATAACTGCAGGTCTTAAAACGGCAGCAATTAGATTACCAGTAAATGAAATTGCACTAGCTCTTATAAGAGAAAGTAAAAAACCAATAGCTGCTCCAAGTGCAAATACATCAGGAAAGCCTAGCCCAACTGAAGTAGGCCATGTAATTGAAGATCTCATGGGAAAAGTTGATATGATTATTGATGGAGGATGTACATATATAGGATTAGAATCTACAGTAGTGGACATGACTACAGATATACCTATGATTCTTAGACCAGGCGGAATAACACAGGAAGATATAATTAAAGTTTTAGGAAGTTGTGAATATGATCCTGCAATAATTAAAAGCGATGAAAAAATTATACCTAAATCACCAGGACAAAAGTATAGACATTACCATCCTAAAGCTGATGTGATATTATATAAAGGCAGTTTAGAAAATATTGTAGAAAATATTATAAAAGATTATGAAAAACTTAAACTAGAAGGTAAGAAAGTAGGAATAATGTCTACTGTACAAACTGAAAGGTATTATGTTGAAAAGATGACTATTTGCGTAGGTGATAGAACTGACTTATTAACTATTTCGTCTAATTTATTTAAAGACTTAAGAAAATTTGATGATTTGGGGATTGATATAATATTAGCAGAATCTGTAGATGAACAAGGACTTGGTAAAGCAATTATGAATAGACTTGGTAAAGCTGCAGGAAAAACAATTATTGTATGAGGAGTCACTATGAATATATTATTTGTTTGTACTGGTAATACTTGCAGAAGCAGTATGGCTGAAGGAATATTTAAAGAAAAGTTGAAAACTATAAATAAAAACGACATAAAAGTTTCATCTGCAGGCATTAGTGCTATAGAAGGACAGCCTGCAAATGAAAAAGCTGTAAGGGCTTTGAAAGATAAAGGAATAGACATAAGTTTACATAGAGCAAAACAATTTACAGATGATATGGTAAGCAAATCAGATTTGATTTTAACCATGACGGTTGCTCATAAAAAAATAATTAAAGATTATATATGTAAAAAGACAGATGAAACGTCCCTGTGTCTGAATAAGGTTTTTACATTAAAAGAATATGCTCAAAAAATAAATGATGAAAAAAATGATAGGAATAATTTAGATATTGCCGACCCTTACGGGATGGATTATAATGTGTATAAACAAAGCATGATGGAAATAGAGGCAGAACTTGATAAAATAGTAAGAAAACTAATACAATAGATAAGCGATGGAACAGCAATTGAAACAGATAATCAATTGCTACTCTATAGCTAAATCCATTGCTAAATCAATTGTTAAAATGGAGGGTTAGATGAAAGTAGTAATAGCGTGTGATCACGGCGGATTTGAGTTAAAAGAAATAGTAAAAGAACATTTAATGGAAAAAGGATATTCAGTAATGGATATAGGTACTTATAATACTGATTCAGTAGATTATCCTGACTATGGACAAAAAGCAGGTGAAATAGTTGCAAAAAAAGAAGCAGACAGGGGTATAGTAATATGTGGAACAGGCATTGGCATATCTTTAGCTGCAAATAAAGTAAGTGGTATTAGATGTGCTTTATGTACTAACGAATATATGGCTATAATGTCAAGAAAACACAACAATGCAAATATGTTGGCTCTTGGCAACAGAGTAATAGGAAGTGGCTTAGCAATTTCAATAGTTGATGTATGGATGTCAACTGAATTTGAAGGCGGAAGACATGAAGTTCGTGTAAACAAACTAATGAATATTGAATCAAATAAATAATAAAAGAGGAATAACAATGGCTAATTATTTTATAGCGTTTTTTTCTGCCTTAATAATATCTTTTATATTGACACCTTTAGCAAGAAAACTTGCATTTAAGGTAGGGGCTCTAGATATACCTAAGGATCCAAGGAAAATTCATAAGAAACCTATGCCTTACTTTGGAGGATTAGCAATATACGTAGCAATGATGTCTTGCATGTTCGTATATATGCCTCACAGTGAGACTAACATATCAATTATGATAGGTGCAACAATTATAGTTCTTACAGGTATTGTAGATGATATGTATGGTATGCCTGCAAAAATAAAACTGATAATGCAAATTATTGCTGCTTCTATAGCAATAATGGGTGGAGTTAAAATTCATTTTATAACTAATCCATTATCTGCAACAGGCATGTATTTATTAAGAGATTTAACTATACCAATTACACTGTTTTGGATAGTAGGTATTACTAACACAATTAACTTAATTGATGGATTAGATGGATTAGCTTCTGGTGTGGCAAGCATAGCTGCAGCTACACTTTTACTAACAGCAGCTTTAAAAGGATATGATTTTATAGTTATGCAATGTGCTATAATTGTAGGTGCATCATTAGGGTTTTTGCCATTTAATTTTAATCCAGCTAAAATATTTATGGGAGATACAGGTTCTCTTTTGCTTGGATATATGTTAGCAGTCACATCAATTCTTGGTATGGTTAAAAGTGTTGCTGCAGTTGCTTTAGTAGTACCTGTTTTTGCACTTGGAGTTCCAATATTTGATACAACATTTGCAATAATAAGAAGATACATAAACAAAAAGCCTATAATGGAAGCAGATAAAGACCACTTGCATCATAAGCTTATGAGAAAAGGCTTAAATCAAAGACAAACAGTTTTAATAATGTATTTTATCAGCATGATGTTAGGTCTTGCAGCTATTATTGTTTCTGATGCAGATCCTAGAACAGGTATTATAGTAATTGGAGTTGTAGTAGTTTTAGTAATTTACTTAGGAAATAAAATTGGTTTATTCAAAAGAAAAGACGAAAAATAATTAACTGAAGGAGAGATTATGAAAAAAATTAAAGTGCTTATAATTTTTGGCACTCGTCCTGAAGCTGTAAAGATGGCTCCAATAGTTAAAGCACTGAAGAACGAGGAAAATTTTATAACTAAAATATGTGTTACAGCACAACATAGAGATATGTTAGATCAAGTATTAAGAATTTTTGATATTGAACCGGATTATGACTTAAATATATTTCAAAGCGGTCAAACTCTAACTCAAATAACGTGTAGAGCTTTAACTGGACTAGAAGGAGTTATAGAAGAATTTAAACCTGAATTGATACTTGTACAAGGCGATACTACAACTGTTTTTACAGGTGCATTAGCAGCCTTTTATCACAATGTAAAAATAGGGCATGTAGAAGCAGGTCTAAGAAGCGGAAACTTATATTCGCCTTATCCTGAAGAAGCAAACAGAATGCTTACAGGGGTATTGACGGATTTTCATTTTGCTCCTACTAAAAATTCAAAAGCTAATTTGCTTAGAGAAGGGTATGATGAAAATAAAATATTTATAACAGGCAACACTTCAATAGATGCTTTGCAGTGGGTTATAGATGAAGATTTTAAATTTGATGATGTAGTAATTAATAATATAGATTTTAAAAATAAAAAAGTAATACTTTTAACATCTCACAGAAGAGAAAACATAGGAGAACCTATGGAAAATATTTTTTCTGCAATAAGAGATATTGTTGATGAAAATAAGGATGTAGAAGTTATTTATCCTATGCATCTTAATCCTAAAGTAAGAGAAATAGCTGAGAGGATACTTAGTGCTTCAGATAGGGTTCACCTAGTGGAACCATTAGATTATCTTCCATTTACTAATTTAATGTCTAAATGTTACCTTGTTGTTACGGACTCGGGAGGAGTGCAGGAAGAAGC
>Ga0074193_1000535_pt1 | contig 60591 bp, 55 predicted proteins | sample EPASupsiteHSE605_FD_64523 | JGI IMG/M metagenome (GOLD analysis project Ga0074193, IMG submission 64523) | Bioremediated contaminated groundwater from EPA Superfund site, New Mexico - Sample HSE6-05 | ecosystem: Environmental > Aquatic > Deep subsurface > Groundwater > Contaminated ...
TAGCATAAAATAAATACGAAACCGTCTGATTTACAATACCAGACGGTTTTATTATGAGCATAACAAAGTTCCCGGTACGCCCCAGCAATCTTTGATTGCGTTGAGGGGTGGGGTTTTTTTATTAACATTTATATTCAGATTTAAGCAAACCATATAAAAACATGTTATATCTTAATTTATCTCTTAAAACAAACTCTCTAAAAATGCCTTCTTTTTTAAAACCCACACTTTCATACAATTTTATTGCAGAAACATTAAATTCAAGAACATTTAACTGAATTCTATGAAGTTTCATTGTATTAAATCCATAATTCAAAAGTAAATTCAAAGAATCTTTTCCATAACCTTTACCTCTTAAAGCACTATATCCTATTCCCACAAAAAGTGTAGCAACTTCATTGCATTTAACAATATCATCAAAGCCTGCAATTCCTATAATTTTATTATCTGATAACAATCTTACAGCAAATACAATTGATTCTTCATTAGAATTATAATCACTAAAAGTCTTGTTTACTTCATCCTTGCTTTGTGGAACTGGGGTCACATAATCATAATATTTTAAAAACTCAACATCAGAAAACCATTGATACAAATATTTCATATCATCATTGTCAATATTGGAAAAATATATATTATTACCTTTAATCATTTTTACTCTCCTCTAAAGAAGTTTCTTCTTCACTTTTTCTTGTTGCAGTTTTGTATACTACAAATATTATAAGAATCATTAAAAAAGCACCACTAATTACTTTAACTTTCTTTTTAGTACTTAATTCTAGTAGTTCATCTAAAATAATATTTTCAGAATAAATACTATATGAAATTATGTCTTTAGGTGTATTACTTAATAATGATGTAAATTTATTTTCATTTTGTTCAAATGGTACTGACCTTTCAATTAAATATTTATATTTTTCTCCTAAATTTATTTTCATAGCAAAATTATTGAAAGTACTCCAGTACTTTGAAGTGTACAAGTCATACTTATATGTGTAAATAGGTTTTGTTGTTTTTATTATATTATACGTACCTTGTATTTTATAATTAATTTCCATTGTTTTTACTTCATTAGGTTCAAATTCAACTGTGTAGGTTAATAAATCTATATAATTATTCAAAATATTGTCTAATGGCAATACTTTATTTTCATTTTCCATATTATTATCAATATAATACAAAATATGTGGTAACAATTCTGAATTTATATTAATATTTTCAAATTCAAATTTATTATAACTTCTATTTATAACTTGCCTTATGTATTGAGATAAATTCATTTGTTTCTTAGTATATACAGAGTTGCATTCAAAAGCAATATCGCTTAATTGTTTATCAAATAAAACAATTTGGAATTTTTCTTTTGTGCCCTTTTCTATAGTAAATTCTGCAGAATTACCACTATTATTAAGTTTATATTTATCTATATACAAAGGTTCATATAATATTTTTAATGACTCTTTACTATTTTCTATTTTTATTTCATTTTTTTCATCTTCTAGTAAAACTTCATAAATCCATACCATTTCATTAGGATTAATATTTTTAAACTTAAAATTTTGTTTGTTGTTAAAATCAAATAACAATTCATCTATATTTATATAATTATTATTTGAATATTTTTCAGAATCTAAAAGCCATTTTATCGAATAATCCTTTTTTTCTCCATTTATTAATAATTCAATATCTTTATGTTCATTAACATTTTTCAATATAGGAAATATTATTGGTAAGCTAACTCTTTCATTTGAAGTATTTGCCATAATATATTTATCATTGACATTACCTACGTTTTCTGTAGTATTATCAATAGTTATAGTTTCTTCATCCATAGAAACAGGTGCATCTGATGCAGGAAAAGCAGTATAAGCTATGTTACCATTTATTAAATTAACTTCTGAATTTATATCAATAAATATCTGAAAAACTAATAAAATTACTAACATTGAAAGAATAACAGCTCTCTTTTTCATAAAATAGACCTCTTTTCTTGAGTTAATGATATTATATAAAAAATATGTCATATTTACAAGTTAATTTCCAGATTGGCAGTTTATTGATTACTAACTAAACAATAATACCCTCACTATATTTAAATAAAATTATTTAAAATTATTATTATTAGAATTGTTATTATTCCTGTTACAGCTATTGCTAATCCACTTGCAGCTCCAATTTCTTCTCCCATTTCTACAGCTTTTGATGTTCCTACTGCATGAGATGAAGTTCCTATACCTATACCTTTTGCTATATCACTTTTAATTTTACCGTATTTAACGACTATTGGTGCAATCCCAGCTCCTAAAATTCCTGTAAATACAACAGCAATTATTGTAATAGCTTCCTTTCCTTCAAGAATTTTTGTAGCTTCTACAGCCATTGGAGTAGTAATTGATTTAGCAAATAATGAAAACATAATAGAATTATCAATATTAAAAATTTTACATAAACCAATTACTGTTACAAAAGATGTAAATATGCCTGCTGAAACGCCACCTATAATGGGAATAAAGTTTTTTATTAAGTCATATCTATTTTTATACAATGGAATGGCTAATATTACTACAAGAGGTCCTAAAACATTTGTAATAACTGCACCTCCTTTGTTGTAATCTGAATATGGAATTTTAAATACAATCAATAATATTATAATAAAAATTGATGATATTAAAACTGGATTTAATAAAGATAATTTAAATTTCATATATAATTTATTACAAATTATATATATTAATATTGTTATAATTATGTAAAATAAAATTGTTGATATTTCTTTAAACATTTCTTACCTTTTCCTTTCAACGTATATAATTAATAAATCAGTCACTTTACAAGACACATACATTACTAAAACACATGAAATAAATAATATTATTATAAGTTTAATATAATTATCTTGGACCAATTCAAATGTATCTATCAAACCTGCAGTTAATGGTACAAAGAAAAACCCCATGTATTTCAATAAAAAGTTCCCGGTTTCCTCAATCATAGGTAATTTTATAATATTTGTGCACAAAAAAACAAATAAAAGCATCATTCCCATTAGGCTTCCAGGTATGTTTATAATAGGTGAAATAATATTGCTTAAAAAATTACCTGCTTTATATAGTAAATAAATTATTGCAACTTGCAATAATATTTTTATAATTTTTTTCATTTAAGCCCTCCTTATGTTTATTTACAATTATAGCTCATTTGAAACATAATTCCAAATGTTTTTAAATAATAAGGTTACACCTAAAAATATAAAATGTAAGTTAAATATTAATTTATTATATAAAAAAAACATTTGATATTTTTATCAAATGTTTTTTCATTGTGAATACAACAAGGTTCCCGGGACCCAACAGCAATCTTTGATTGCGTTGGTGGGTGGAGTTATATTATTTTTATACGATTAAGTTCCTATCCACAATTGCAGTATCAGGATTATCTACTACATCATATTCTTTACTCTTAATTAACATTTTAACAGTACAAAATACCATTAGTGCAACTACAAATAGTAAAGGAAAAGCACTTACTATTGCTAATTGTTTTGTTGCATCAATACCGCTTACTTCTCCTACTTTTCCAGCTGTTGCAATGTTAACAAATGCTAAAGAAGACATTACAATACCCCAAAACATTTTAATTTTCTTAGGAGGTTCTTCTGAAGAACTTGTTTTTGAATTTATAGAAAGTGATGAAACTGTTGTAGTCATTGAATCTGCTAATGTTACTACTGATAAAAATGCTGTTATCATAAATAATGCGCTCAATAATTTACTAAATGGGAAATTCTCAAAGAAAGCAAAAATTGATGATTCTAATCCACCAGACTGAATACTTTCCCAAATTCCTCCTCCATTCATTTGTAAGAAAATTGACTCTGAGCCAAATATACCAAACCAAATTACTCCAAACATTCCTGGTAATAAGAAGTTAAATAAAGTAAATTCTTTTAATGTTCTGCCAACTGCTATTTTTGCTAAGAACATACCTATAAGTGGTGTATATGCTATCATAAAACTCCAATAGTTTATTGTCCACCAAACTGGCCATTTATCTCCTTCAAATGTTCCTAAATAAGTTGCTTGCGTAAAATAATTATCTAAGTGAAAACCCATAGACTCAACAGTCATATTAAGTATGTATTTTGTATTTCCAAAAATTAATACGAAAATCAATAATCCAATGTAGAGTTTTGCATTCTTATCTGATAAAAATCTTACACCTTTGTCGATTCCTGTATAACTTGAAATAATAAATGTAACAACTATAGTAAGTAATATTATACCCCAAACTATGGTACTAGGTTCAATTCCAAATAATAAATTCATTCCGCTTCCTAATTGCATAGATGCAACACCCAATGAAGCAGAAACTCCACCTGCTAGTCCAAACAAACAAAGAATATCAACTATATCTCCAGCTAATCCATTTACTTTATCTCCAAGAACAGGATAAAGACATGATGAAACACGATATGGAAGCTTCATGTTATAAACTGCATAACCAATTCCAATTCCTGCCACACAATAAAATGCATATAATGCTGGTCCCCAATGTAAATAACATGTGCTTAATGCATATAATGCTCCTTCTTTACTTTGTGGTTCATAACCAAAACCTGGTATAGGTGACATTAAATGCGTTATAGGTTCTGCTATCCCCCAGAATACTATACCTGTAGCGATACCACCACATAATGATATAACAAACCAACTCCATTTACTCATTGTCGGTTTTGCGTCTTTTCCACCTAACTTAATATCACCATATTTCTTTGAAAATAACATCCAAATACATATAGCCATCATTGATATTGCTACTAAGTCATACAGCCATCCAAACCACTCCCCAGCAAAATTAACTATTGTACTTTCACCTGTAGCAAAAGATGAAGGTGATACAAGTCCAAGAACTATAATGGCAACATAAATAATTACCATTGGAACAAAAACAATCTTTCTAACTCCTACCTTTTCAAGACTTTTTACTTTACTGCTCATGTAAATCCTCCTTTAGTATGTATTATTAATTTCAATTCAATTATATCTTTATATCGTCAAAAAAAAGTCAAATAGTATCGTTTTCAATTTTGTATATAATTGACTAGTGAAAAGCTTGACTATTAAATTAAAAGTTTTTTAGCCTTTATTAATTCATATGCTTTTTTTATATCTACACTTAAATTTCTATCCTTATCTAAAAATGGAATTTCATTTCTAATAGCTTCATAAGCTTTTTCTGTACCTTTACCCATTTTAACATTTCCTCTTAAATCGACAGCTTGGGCAGCATGTATAGCTTCAATTCCTATTATATATCTTAAATTATCAATTATTTTTAATGCTTTATCTGCTGCTAATGGTGCATTGCTGGCATGATCTTCAATATTTCCTGCTAATGAATAGTAATCCATAGATGATGGATTTGCTAACATTCTATTTTCAGCATCTAAATATGTAAATGTTTTTTGAATAGTTCCATATGCAATTGTTTTAGTTTCATTTGGAGTTAAAAATCTAGTAAGTTTTGTAAATGATGGATCTGAAAGTTTTATCATTCTGTTGCAAGATGATTTTGAAAGATGACAAAGAGCAATTCCAAGCATTTCAACACCTAATACTAATGAAGTTATTTCAAAATTAGCACTAACTGATACCCTCTCTTCATCAACTACTATACAAGGATTATCATCTGTTGAATTAATTTGAATGTTTAAAAATTCTTTTATATAATCTAAAACATCATATATTGATCCATTCACTGCAAATGAACATCTAAAACTTAAAGAATCCTGCAATGCTCTATCTTTATGCGGCTCATTTAAATAACTTCCTTCTAAATAACTTCTGCATTCTTCAGCACATTTAATTTGTCCTTTAAGTCGTCTAAGCTGATTTACTTTTTCATCTAAAGATTGTACAACACCATTAAGACCTTCCATTCCTAAACAATAAATTATATTAGACATTTTAATAAGTTCTTCTGTTTCTTTAACAAGCATTGCAATATATGCTGCTCCTTGTGCATTTGAAGAAACTATGCTTAAACCATCCTTAGGTCCTAACACAGCAGGTTTCATATTTTCTTTCTTCATAGCATTAATTGAACTTAATATTTCTCCCTTATAGCTTACCTCTCCTTCACCTATTATTGATAAGCCTATATGTGACAATGTGGAAATATCACCTTCACCGATGGAACCCCTTCTTGGAACACGAGGATGTATACTTTTATTTAAAAAATCTCTGTAATGTTCTAATATTTCTATTGAAACGCCTGTTGAACCATATAATGCTGTATTCAATCTAATTAACATCATGGCTCTAACTTCTTCATCTGTGCTGTAAGGTTCAACTCCTAAACTATGGCTGTTTAAAAGATTTCTATTATATGTTTCAAAGAAATCTACATCAAATTCCTTATCTTTATTCCAACCAACTCCTCTATTTAATCCATACACCGGCTGTCCTTTAGCTGCTAAATCAAATAGTATTTTTCTTGCCTTTTTAGCTTTTTCCAATGCATTTTTATCAATTTCAACTTGTTTGTAATTATATGCAACATCATAAACATCATCAAGACTTAAATCATTACCATTTAAAATTATTTTTTCCATAAATGAACCACCTAACTTATTTTATAATATTATTTCTTGTAAACTTTCAAGTATATTAACACCTTGTTCAAATTTTCTTGCTGCAGTATAGCTAAATTCTACATGATCTTCTTGACCGGCTTTTGTAGGAATAGAATCTGCGCTAACTTGCATACATAAAGACTTTAACTCTTTATTTAGATAATAAGCCTTGTTTTTCTTTACAATACTTGTATCTTTCATTTTTAAAATAATATCTGAGGAGATTTCAGCTATAATTATGCTTAATAAATCAAGTACATATCCAACTTGTGTATTGCTACAATTACATCCCATCACAGCTTCATAAGATCCATCTTCTTTTTCAAAAAGTAAAGGATTATCACAAGAAATATTATTTTCTTTGTTCAATATATCTTTAGCAAATCTTATCGTTTCTTCATATGCTTCTTGCCTCTTATTTAACATGTCATTACTTTTTTCTACTATACATAAATATTTTTTATAAAGACTTTCAAATTTTAAGAAAGATATAACAGCAATTGATTGAGTCATAGTTGAACCATTCATTTGTGCTAATACTTCCTTACATTCTAAATCAAATGTTTCATTTATTCCTGCTTTGCTGTAAGCTTCTCTTGCACCCATTACTTCATCATTGTAAAATACTTTTGCATCTTCAAGTCCTGCAACAGCCATTACACTTTGCGATAATGGCGGTAAATCACTTAATCCAGTAGAACCTAATCCATATATTGCTGGAGAAATTCTTGCATTAAATATATCTAACATTCTGTTAATAAGTTCAACTCTTACTGCTGAATATGCCCTGCACAATATATTTGCTCTTAATAAAAGGGCTGTTCTAGTAAAAATAGGTGACAAATATTCCCCAAACCCTGCTGCATGAGGATATGGAATTGTTTTATTCCATTTTATATGATCTTCCGGAGGCATAACTACATCTTTTAAATTTCCAAGACCTGTATTTATTCCATAAACTACAGGAGCATCTTTTTCAAGCCACTTATTAATTTGTTTTCTGCTTTTTATGCATCTTTCTACTGCTTCATCAGCAATTTCAACAATTACATTATTTTCAATTATATTTTTAACATCTGACATTGTTAAATTATACCCATCTATATAATACTTGTCCATATAATCCTCCTCTATTTCAATTTTCCAATTGTACTTTCAACAGCTTTTAGAATTATTCCTTCACATACTAACTTATCTGCTTCAATCATATCAGGAGCAACAAATCTATTTTCATTTAATACATCAATATGCTCTCTTAGGGAATTAAATGCTGCTTGTGATCCTTTTCCGAATGAAAACGTAGGAATCTTTCTATGTACAATATCCATGGCTTGTGCTGACATTAATATTTCAACTGCCAATAATTTTGAAATAAAGCTAAGTGCTGAAATTGCTTTAATTCCTGCAAAATATGATAAACATTCATTGTCATTTTTAATTGCTGCACAAGGTAATGACAACAACTTAAGTTCTGCTAGAACTCCTGCTTGTGTAGATTGCACTACTGGGTATCCATGATTGAATCCTGCATTTAATACTAAATTCATTGGTAATCCATATGACATACTAGTATCATTCAATCTGAAAGTTCTTCTTTCACATATATTCCCTAAATCACACAAAGCAGTACACATAATATTCAAGCTATATTCAATAATAGGATTTGCATTACATTTAGAATCAATAAGCTCTTTTTCTATATTTTGTCCAAGAAAGTAATGCATATCTCTTACTCCTCCATGTGTTTGAGGGGTAGCTCTCAAGCTTATAGCATCTTGAACCCTTGGATGTGTATCATAACCAAATGCATATCTGCCTTCGTCTGTAGTCATTTGGCTTCCTTCTAATATCCTTCTTATGTTTTCTGAACATTCAATTTGACCTTTAAATGGCCTGGCTATTTCATGAAGCCTTGAATCAAATGCTCCCATTTCACCTCTTATTGCTTCTAAATTAAGAGATGTTGATATATCAGCAGTTTTTATATACTTATCCATTTCTAAGAAAACATATATTGCAATACTGTTTGAGACAATATTTTGATTCAATATAAAATTAATATCATCTTTTTCTAATAAATTAACATGTATTTGTTTTTCTTCAATAGTTTGATTTAAAAACAAACATAATTCTGATAATACAATTTCTTCTGTACTATTTTCATAGTGAAGGCATGGATATAATTTTTTATCAAGAAATATTTTCAATGTATTATGCAGTTCATTTTGACCATTTTTTCTATAGTTTTCAAAGTATAACATGACTAATATCAGTTTGTTAATTTTTTCATCAAAACCTTTACAATTGTACTGTATTAGCTTTTGTATTTCAAAAATCTCTGTATTATTCTTAATACAGTTATAATTTTCAACTATAATGCATTGTTTTAATGTGTTATTTATTTCTTGAAAATTAAATTTACTTTCCATTATCTTTTTAATAGATTCAAGCATTTTTATATACCTCCTATTAATTTTTTGACAAAATAACTTTTCTTCTGTATTTTTATTGTATATCAATCAAAAAAACCGTTCCCCTAAAACTACTCTTTTATTTTTCCGCCATATTCTTTTAATTTAAGTACATAATTATAATTCATGTCAATTTCTATTCCCAAATCATCTATATTATCTAGTTCGCTTAATATACGTTTTTTATCATTTGAATTTAAGATAGGATTAATAATTTTTACAATTCCATCGACTATTGAATCAAACATTCCTATAGGAAATGCCACACCTAATTCACCTTTTTCAAATCTTCCATTTGCTCTTGTTCCCTTACACATTAATGAAATATTTATATCATTATTTGAATATGGTTTTGAAATTAAATCCGCACACATAGCCTGGTTACCAAAAAAACTTAGATTTTTTGGATTTCCAAATTTATATGCATATCCTTGCATTATTCTCATTATAGTTTCTGCGTAATCCGCTATAATTACAACATCAGCATCATCAATCAATTCAAGCGGTCCCATAGCAATTCCATAAAGTTCGTGACTAATATATTTCATACTAGCTACTATTTGCTTTGCAATTGAATTAGTTTCGTATAGTCCACAGTATTGATAGCTTCTACCTTCCAAAATTCTATTATCCGGTTTAGAGAAACCTAAAGCATATTTTGAATAATCACATGTAATATTTTTTTCAACAACCTTAAAAACTTTTCCATCCATAGCTTCTCTTGCAAGAAAACATATAGGTCCATTTTTTAAAGGAGCAGGAAGATTTAAATTATCAAAGTCTTTTTTAAAATCGATAAATTTTACTCCTATAATATTTTTTTGTAAGTTTAAAGCAATAGTTGCCCTTTTTACATTTTCATTTTTCATTTTATACCCTCTTCTCTTCTATTGTAGCGTAAAGCTAAAGTATATTTGATTATATAAAGTCAAGATGGGGTAACCCAACCTTAACTTTATATGTTAATTATGACCTTTTAATTCGTATTTTTATTGCTTATAGCTTTCATAACAACCTCTGGTGTAGCTGGGTATGTTGTTATATTAGTATCAAGTGCAAAGTTAATTGCATTAATGACTGCAGGGCCTGGTGCAACTGCTGCCATTTCACCTACACTTTTAGCGCCATATGGTCCATATGGCTCATTTCCTTCAATAGTCATTACTCTAACTTCAGGCATTTGTGGTGCATTTATCATATGATATTTAGAAAAATTAGTTGATTTAACATAACCTTTTTCATCTATTTTAATTTCTTCAAAAAGAGCCATTCCTAAACTAAATTGAGCTCCTCCTTGTATTTGACCTTCCACTAGCATAGGATTTATTGATTTTCCAATATCATGCACTGCTAAAAGGTCTGTTACTTCAACTTCGCCCGTATATTTGTCTACTTTCACTTCTGCAAAACTTGCTGCATAAGTACCTGGATTTGCAGGTGATTGAAATCTTTCAAATACTGATAATGATTCAGAATATTTTGATTCTAATTCAATAGCAACTTCTCCATAAGTATATTTTTCTTCTGAATTTTTTTCATATATAATACCATTTGATGCTATTACATTATCATCTGTACAATTTTTAAGTTTACAAAATGTATCTATAAGTTTTTTCTTAAGTTTTTCACCAGCTGATTTAACAGCACCTCCACATACAAATGTTACTCTGCTTGCTTGAGTTCCAGCCGAATCATAAGGAGATGTAATTGTATCAACTTCTAAAACTCTAACTTTATCCATACTTATGTCAAGAGATTCTGAAGCAATTTGCTGCATTGTTGTTACAGTACCGCATCCTTGCTCATGTATACCTATTTTTACAAGTACACTTCCATCTGAAAATATGCTCATATCCACATTTGTAAAATCAGGATAAGCACCTTTGTATCCGTTTCCGTGAGCTCCACAAGCCATTCCTACTCCATAAGCGTATCTGTGTGTATTTTTATTTTTAATATTTTGACGTCTATTTTTCCAATCAAATTCTTTCATTCCATTAATAACACATTCTATAATTTTTGCATTTCCAATTTCTGTACCGCCAGTAGGATCTTTAGCTCCTTCTTTTACAAGATTTTTAAGCCTAAATTCACATGGATCCATTCCTATTTTATTTGCTGCATTATCTATATTAATTTCAGTTATTGCATGTGCTTGAGGTGAACCATATCCACGGCAGGCACCACCTGGTATAGTATTTGTAAAGTAAGTACTACCTTCAAAACATTGATCTTGAATATCATACAACCTAAATAATTTTTTACCTAAAGCCATTGTTACAGCGCTAGAATTTGTGTAGTATGCTCCTCCATCAATATCAGCTGTTATTTTTCTGCCTAATATTTTCCCATCAGCATTAATTGCTGTCTCAACAGTTATTTCTGTTGCATTTCTGCTTCTTGTTCCTAATATTGCATCTTTTCTATCCATATAAAGCATTACTGGACGATTTAAATTATATGCAGCAAAAGCGCATATTGGTTCTAAAACAGTTTGCCCTTTTCCTCCAAATGAACCTCCCATAGCAGCTTTTATAACTCTAACTCTGTTAAATGGTATATTTAATACACTTGCAACATGATATTGTATTTGAAATGCCGTTTGACATGGACTATAAACAACTAAACTTCCTTGTTCATCAATTTCACTTAAACAAATGTGAGGTTCTATGGCAGAATGGTGAATTTTTGGTGTTTTTCCTTCATCTATAATAATGAAATCTGCTTCTTTAAACTTTTCTTCATAATTGCCGCAGTTTATCCTTTTAGAAAAAGCTATATTTGTATTTCCTTTAACTGTTACTTTATTTTGTTTTGCTTGTTTTATTCCTATAACGCTATCTAGTTCTTTATATGCTATGCTTACTTTTGATACAGCTTTTTCTACAGCTTTTTTACTTGATCCTACAACTAATGCTACTCTATCTCCAACAAATCTTGCTACATTGCAAAGTAAATACTCATCTTGATATTCTTTCAAACCAGCATACCATTCATGTGAATTGTATAAAACATGAGGAACATCATCATATGTATAAATTGCTTCAATTCCTTCAACTTTTAGAGCTTCACTTTTGTCTACTTCTATTTCAGCATGAGGTTTTTGGCTTAAAACTAGTTTTGCATAAAGCATGTTATGCCTTTTCATATCGCATATAAATTTTGTTTTGCCAATGGCTCTATCATATGAGTCTTCTCTAATAACACTTTTACCTACATATTTTAATTGTTCCATTTTTATCTCCTTAACTTATTCAATATATCCTCTATTAAACCTTCAGCTGCTGTTTTTTTATAATGTTTTGAACTTCTGTTAGGTATGGCATTTTCTATTTGCATATATACTGCTTCATGCATCTCTTCAAGTAAGATTTCATTAATATTTTTATGCAACAATTTTTCTTCAATAATATTAGCTCTTATAGGTTTAGGCCCTACTGCGCCAAAGTATATAATTGATTCATCAATAACCATTTCATCATTTATATTTATTTTTGCACAACAATTTATTTTTGAAATAGTAACTGTTTTTCTCGATCCAACCTTTGAAAATGCTGATTTTGAAGTAGATTTTTTAATAATAAATTTAGTAATTACTTCATCAAAATTTAAATTGTTTTTTTCTAAACCTTCAACTACATTTTCAATTTTATCTATTCTTCTTGTACCTTCAGAATTAATTATTTCTATATTTGCATCATAAGCAAATAACACAGGTAAAGTATCACCACTTTGTGAAGCATTAGCAACATTGCCTCCAATTGTAGCTCTATTTCTTATTTGTTGAGAACCTAAATTATATGCAGAATCCACTAAGGCAGGAATATATTTATTTATTATTGGACTATTTTCTATTTCTGTCATAGTGACACATGAACCAATTGTTATTTCATTAATGTTTTCATTTATCTCTTTTAATTCTTCTAATTTTGTTATATCAATTATGTTGTAATCATAAATTCCTTTTTTATTGAAATGAATTATTAAATCAGTTCCACCACCTATTACATAAGTATCATTATCTTTTTTCTTTAAAGATTCACATAATTCATCAATTGTTTTTGGAGATATAAAATTTTCCATATTACACCTCTTTCTCAACAATGTCTTTAATTGCTTTTACAATTTTATTATAACCTGTGCATCTGCAAAGATTTCCTTCAATAGCTCTTTTAATTTCATCTTCTGTAGGATTTTCGTTTTTTAACAGCAAAGCCTTGCATGACAAAATCATTCCTGGAGTACAAAACCCACATTGTATTGCTCCATTTTCTATAAATGATTTTTGTATAATATCAAGTTCGCCATCTTGTTCTAAACCTTCTATTGTTATAATTTCACAGCCATCTACTTGACCAGCAAGTATTGTGCAAGAAGTTACCGCCTCCCCATCAAGTATTATGGTGCAAGCTCCACATTCACCTTCTGAACAACCTTCTTTTACACCTGTTAAATTTAAATCATCTCTTAAAAAATCTATTAGTCTCTTTGTTGGATCTATATCCATACATATATTTTTTTTATTAACTGTTACTTTTATTTTCATATGACCTCCAAATCAATAAATTTATTACTCTTTATTTTATAATAAGCATACTGAGTCAAAAAAAAGTCAAATAATTTCAAATTATTTGACTTTTATATTATTTTTCAATATTATTTAAAAAAATTTCTGCTTTTTTGTTTAAATCATTATTGTAATATTTATCACAAAATAACATTGCACCTTCTATGTAATTTTTTGACTTTTCCTTCATTCCCTTTTTTTCATATATCAGTGCTAAACAATAATAAACTTCAGCCCTTCCCCATGCAAAAATTGTTTTATTATATGCTTTTAATGATTTCAGTAAATAAAATTGTGCTTCATCGTAAATCTCAAGTTCGAATTTTGCATAGCCTATTTTAGAAAAAATAACTGCTATTGATGGAAAGTCTTCATCTTCATCGCATAATTCGAAAGCATCATTATAATACTCTATTGCTTCATTAAACTTTTTTTGTAATCTTTTACTTTCACCAATATAGAAATATGATGCAGCTATGTTTAATATATATTTGTCTTTATCTTTTAAAGAATTAAATATTTCAATAGCTTGAACAATGAATTTTTCACCTTCTTTATAATTGCCTTTTAATATATTTAAATATCCTTTATACCTTAATATTAAGCTGCATTTACCTTTGTCTTCTTTAATATTGAAAATTTTTTCTGCGTTTTCTATAGCATGTTGCATTAAATTTAGTTTGTTTGAGTTAATAGAATATTGTATAAGTTGCAAGTATCCTTCAAAAGAATAATCATAATAGCCTGTTTTCAATGATAAATATATCATACGCCCTATTGCTTCTAATCCTTTTGATAAATCACCTATGTCTTTGTGGAATCTGCCGTACAAGTAAAGATATATTATTTGAAGCTCATGCATTTCTTCATCATCTTCAAACTCTAAGTCTTCATATATATCCTTTAATTTCTTGAACTTTTCCTCTAAAACCTTTTGATCTGTGTAGTACTCAAAAACACCTTTTGATTTTATATTTTTAACTATAGGAAATATTTCATGGCTTACATCAAAAATAACTTGCATTTCTTTAATTTCATATTTAAACAATTTATATTTATTATCAGCATTAGCAAAATGGTATATCAGATTAGGATGATAAATTCTATCAATATTATTGTTTTTAAGTTTTGTTTCATAATATTCAGCTATAGTTTCATGCAAAACCATTCTTTTAGAATTAGAAACACCCTTATATACATACTCTCTTATCTTTTGATGAGTAAACATCAATCCGCACTTATCATCAGAATACTTTCCTTCAATAAGAATATTTTTAGATAAAAGTTCTTCTATCAATTCTATAAGATCAATGCTGTTAATACCTGTTATTTTAGATAACATTTTTATATCAAACATTTCATAAAACATTGAACAAATTGTTAAAAGCTTTCTAGCTTCTGAACTGAGATTAACAATTCTGCTATTTATTAAAATAGCCATTTTATCTGTTATATTTCTTACGTTCATACCTTGTTTTAGGCTATTCATCATTTCTGTTATAAATAAAGGATTTCCTTCGCTCTCTTTATATATTACATCACTGTGATTTACAACTTCAGGCATAATCATATGAATGTAGTTTTTAGTTTCTAATTTTGAAAATCTTTTTAAATCTATTTTAGATATTCTTTCACTTGAACATAAATCTAAATAGAACTTTTCTAAAGCTTCAAAATTTTCACTTCTGCAAGATGCTACAAGTATTATATTGTATTTATTTGAAAATATAACTTTGCACAGTAGCTTTAAGCTATTTCTATCTGCCCACTGTAAATCATCAATAGAAAATACAATTTTTTGTTTTTTACTTATAATTGAAAACATATCACAAATATAATTTTCTATAAATGAAAAATTGCTAGATTGATTTGAATTGTATTCAAGATTTTCCAATCCAATATCTAAAGTTGGAAATGATTTTTTAACATTATTAATTATTTCAGTAGGTATGTGTATGTCTTTATCTTTAAGTATAAATGATAATCTTTCAAACACCTTGTCCCAAAGCTTAAACATAAATTCTGATTCAACCTCATAACATGATGTTTTTATTAATATTAAATCATAATCTAAATTATCAACAACTCTTTCTAATAATTTTGTTTTTCCAACACCAGCTTCACCAAAAATAATATATGAATTAAATAATTTATTGCTTATAAAACTAATAAAATTTTTATTTAATAATTCAATTTCTTTTTCACGACCATAAAAATCTGTTTTTTTATTTTCGATTTTTTCAGAAAATTGTTTTTTTATAATATTGTCAAACATTTTTCTTGTTTCAGCCAATGGATTTACAGAAAGGTTTTCCCTTAGTGTTTTCTCAAGAACATTATATACGCTAATTGCATCGCTGTATCTTTCTTGGCTGCTATATATTTTCATAAGATTTTTATACCCTGTTTCTTCAAATTCCTCAATTTGAATAAGTTTTTTACAACACTTTTCTCCCAGGCTATAATGATTTTCTTTGATTAGAATATTTATAATTTCCTTCAATTTTTCAACATAAAGTTTTTTATATTTGCTTCTAAGAATATATAACCAATCTTCTAACTCTAATGATAATTTATTATCAAATCCTTCTAAGAAATTACCGACATAAATATTAATATAATTATCAATATCGTTTTCGCTTAATTCATTATGAACAACAAAATCTTTTATTGCATCAACATCAGATTTTATTTCACAGTCCAGATCAATTTGAAGTAAAAATCTTTTTGGTGAAATTATTATATCATCATAAAAATTTTTTCTTATAGTATATACTGCATTGCGCAAACTTTTTTTTGCAGTTTCTTCATTCATGTTAGGCCAAAGCAATGAACATAATTTATCTCTTGTAATACTTTTATCATGCGCTAATACGTAAATTATATGTTCAGCTTTAGCAAAAGGAAGATGAATTTCATTACCATTTAGTACAATTGATGGAATACCTAAAAATTTAATTTCTAACGAGTTCATAATATACCTCTATTATTGAAATCTTATTTAGACAAGTAATATATTTTATTATTTGACAGTATATCACAAAATTCTTAATCGTCCAACTATAATTAAATATATTCATGCACATTAAAAAGACAAATTTGAGTTGATTTTTAATAATTAACCTAAAATGTCTTTAATGAAAATTAACAGAAAAATATATTACCTTGTTGGAACTATCTCAATCCAATATTCATCTGGATCTGTAATGAAATAAATACCCATAGATTTATTTTCAAAAGTTATACAACCCATTTCTTTGTGTTTTTTATATGCAGCTTCATAATCATCTACTGTCATAGCAAGATGATATTCACTTTCTCCAAGGTCATATGCTTCTGTTCTTTCTTTCATCCATGTAAGTTCCAATGTGAAATCAGTAACTCCATCTCCTAAATAAACTAAAATAAAACTTTCATCTTGTGCTTCTTTTCTTCTTATTTCTTTTAATCCTAATGATTCTTTATAAAAATCCATGCTTTTTTGCAAATCAAGTACATTAAAGTTAAAATGATTAAATTTAAATTGCATAGTATAACCTTCCTTTTTCAATATTATATTTATATATTAAATTAATATGTAATGTTTGTCAAATAATTTAAAATGATTGAAAATATTAAAATAAAGGTTTATAATAAATGGAATTATGACTAATTTTAAGAAAGGAGATTATAATGATTAATATAAATAGTGAAAAATGCATAGGCTGTGGTTTATGTGTAAAAGACTGTCAATGCAATGATATTAAAATTAAAGAAAATAAAGCTATTCCATTAAATAAAGCTTGTTTAAATTGCGGTCACTGCATCGCAATCTGTCCGCAAAATGCAGTTTCAATTGATATTTATGATATGGATGAAGTAAACGAATACAATTCTGAAGAATTTGGAATTAAGCCAGAAAATCTTTTAAATTCTATAAAATTCAGAAGAAGTATAAGACAATTTAAAAATGTACCTGTTGAAAAAGAAAAGTTAAAAAGTATTATTGAAGCTGGCAGATTTACCGCAACTGGTGGAAACAGACAACCTCTTAGCTTTATTGTAGTACAAGAAAAGATGGATGAATTAACTAAGAAAACAATTAATGTTTTATATGATTTTGCATGTAATTTTGAACCTGATGAAAATGACCCAATATCAAATGAAAGCAAAAGATACGCCGCAATGTGGAAATTCATGCGTAGACAATATGAACGAGGAAAAGATACTTTGTTTTTTAATGCTCCTGCAATGATTATTGTGCTTAGTGATAAAAGGTTATCAGTAAATCCTGTTGTTGATGGTGCACTAGCAGCTTCAAATATGGAATTGATGGCAAATTCTTTAAATTTAGGAGCTTGTTTTAATGGATTTTTTACATTTGCTTCTGAAAGTGACGATTTAAGAAATTATTTATATATACCTAGCAATAAAAAAGTAGTTACTTCTTTATTAATTGGATATACTGATAACAAATATCTGAGAACTGTTCCAAGAAAAAAACCAGAAATACAATGGATGTAATATTAATATATTTATAGCTAAAATTAACATTATATATATTATTTTTAATTGGTTGTTTTGGCTATTTTTAATTTAAAAAAATTTATTAGGAGCTTTAAATGAATCAGCGTAAATATAGTTTAACTACCACTATTGCTATGATAGTAGGTATCGTAATTGGATCAGGAATATTTTTTAAAAGTGATAATGTATTAATTTATACTAATGGAAACATTATCCTTGGAATACTAGTATTTGTTATTGCTGCTTTCAGCATTATTTTTGGAAGTTTATCTTTTTCAGAACTTGCTTCTCGAACTGATGAAGCAGGCGGAATAATTACATATGCAGAAACATATTGGAATAAATCTATGGCTTGTGCATTTGGATGGTTTCAAACGTTAGTGTATCTACCTACCATATGTGCTGTAGTAGCTTGGGTTGTAGGAATTTATGGCACTATGTTATTTGGAATTGAATCTACTCTTGAAATTCAGGTAATCATAGGAAGTGTTGTTATATTTGTATTATATCTATTAAACATATTATCTTATAAATTTGGTGGATATCTACAAAATTGTTCTACAGTGATAAAGATTATACCTCTTGTTTTATTTGCTGCAGCTGGATTAATATTTGGTGATCCAAAACCAATTCTTATAGAAAATTTTAATGATATATCTAATTCAGGTATGAGTTGGATTGCAGCAATTGGTCCTATAGCATTTTCTTTTGATGGATGGATAATATCTACATCAATAGGCCATGAAATTAAAGATAGCAAAAGAAATCTTCCTTTAGCTTTAGTAATTTCACCAATACTAATCCTAGCAATTTATATATTATATTTTATTGGTATTTCTACTTATTTAGGACCTGAACAGGTTATGTCATTGGGAGATGCTCATGTTAACACAGCAGCGATAGACATTTTTGGAGCTATGGGTGCTAAATTAATTTTAATATTTGTTGTTATATCAGTTTTAGGAACTGTAAATGGAATTATTATAGGAATGATAAGGCAACCATATTCTTTATCTATTAGAAACATGTTTCCAGGAAGCCGTTACTTTAATACTGTATCTGAAAAATATAATGTTCCTGTAGCTTCGGGAATTTTAACATTTTTCATAAATATTTTCTGGATGGTCGTTCATTATATTACACAAAAATATAATTTGCTTCCAAATTCAGATGTTTCAGAAATTTCAATTGTTTTAAATTATTTAGGTTTCATTTTAATGTATGTAGCTGTTATTAGATTAGCTATTAAAGGTGAAATAAAAAGCAAGATAAAAGGCTTTGTATTCCCTGTACTTGCTATATTTGGCTCTTTGTTTATACTATATGGCGGTATGCAAAACCCATTGTTTTGGTATTATATAAGCTTTTGTTCAATAGTAGTTATTGTAGCAATTGTATATTACAATGTAAATAATAAAAAATAAATTAGTAAAAAATATAAGAACCCCACCCATCAACGCAATCAAAGATTGCTGATGGGTCCCGGGAACCTTGTTGTATTCACAATAAAGCAAAGCTACCTATGATTTTTAGGTAGCTTTATTATTGTAATTTTTAAATTCACTAACTAATCTGTTACAGTGCTTTCAGTTGTATCTGTTTCATTAGAATTTTCTTCTGTATTTGTATTATCTGTAACTGTTCCACCATTTACTACTGTATTTAATTGTTTAAGTACAGTTTCCAATTGTTTTAAATTTTCACCGTAAGCTGTCCAATCACCATTTTTTGATGCTTCATTAGCTCTTATATATATGTCATTAGCTTGTTGTATAAGCTCATTTACAGTTTGATTTTCATATTGACCATCAGTTGGTTGTGTTGGTTGTGCTGGTTCTTCAACAGCCTCGTCTGATTCACCAAATATTCTAGCTAATGCTTTTTCAAGTGTTGTTTCCATTACTATTTCATCAGCAAATGATGCTACTACCATTTTCATTTCCGGAAAATTACTTTCTGTATCAGATTTCAAGTAAATAGGCTCCACATATAGCAATGAATTTTCTATTGGAATTACAAGAGTGTTACCTCTTAGAACGGAAGAACCTCTTTGACTCCACAATGTTAGCTGCGATGATATAATAGTATCTTGGTCGATTTTTGTTTCTATCATATTTGGACCAGCAATTGTTTTTGTTTTAGGAAATTCATATAATATTAATTCGCCATAATGATCTCCATCATTTCTAGCTGCCAATAAAGCTATCATGTTATCTTTGTTTTGAGGAGAATATTGTGTAGTTAATAAAAATTCTACATTTTCTTCTTCAGGAAGTTTAAACATAACATAGCTTGATTCTACAGATACTTCTCCATTTTCCATATATTTTTCTTTTGAAATATCCCAATAATCTTCTCTTCCAAAAAATACTGTAGGATTTTCTATATGATACAATCTGTACATATCTGATTGAACATTAAAATATGATTGTGAGTATCTTACATGATCTCTAATTCCCTTTGGCATATCGGCCATTGGTTTAAATAAATCTTTAAATATTTTGCTATATGTATTTATTATTGGATCACTTTCATCAGATATATAAAAATCTGTTGTTCCATCATATGCATCTATTACAACTTTTACAGAATTACTTATATAATTAACATTCATACCTTCAATAAATTTTTCTGTAGGTTGAGAATATGGGTACTTTTCACTGGCAGTAAAACCTTCAATTATCCAATATAATTTTCCATCTTCTTGATTCATCACTAAATAAGCATTTGGATCATAATAAATAAATGGAGCAATTTCTTGAACTCTTTGTAAAATATTTCTATTAATTACTATTTTACTGTTTTCATTAATATTATTTGAAATTAGTAATTTATAACTTCCTTCTCTAATACCAAATAAAATTTTATTCATAAATGTTAAATTAATTCCAGCTTTACCTTCATATAAAGTTTCTTCATTATCAGAACCTGAAGGGTAATCAAATTCTTTTTCATCTGTATTTAATATTACATATTCATTTGTTTTTTCACCAAAATAAATTTCAGGTCTTGAAATTTTTAAATCAGTTGCAGTAGTTGGTGGTATGTTCTTTACAATCATTTCTGGTTGACCTTGAACAGTGACTTTATTAACAGGTGATAAAGTTACACCATATCCATGCGTATATTTTAAATATTGATTTACCCATGTTTTTGCTTGATCATTCAACTTGCCTTGGTCTAGCTCTCTTGCTGATAAAAAGACTTGTTTATAATCTCCATCAATTGTATATCGATCTACATCCACATCGTTAAAAGTATAGTAAGGTCGTATACCTTGTAATTGATTATATACTTGAATTAAAGGTTCTTGATCATTTATTTTAATATTATCAATTACTTCCTTATTTTTTTCTAAATCTTCTCTTGTCAAATTGTTATCTGCAGGAAAAGCAATTTTATTTACATCTTTTAAACCATAAGCATCTTGAGTACTGTTTATGCTGTACTCCATATATTTTGTTTCTTTTGACAATTGGTCAGGTTCAACTATAAATTTTTCTATAACTCCACTTAATCCTGTACCTAAAATTGATATAATAATCAAAGATGCAGGAACTACTAAAGCAAATTTTAAATTTCTTTTCCTTGCTCCAATGAAAAATGTAATAGCAGCTATAATACATCCAACTGACAATACTCTATATAAATTTAATGTAATTAATATATCCGTATATCCAGCGCCAAAAACTCGACCAAGTTGTGAATATAATAAATCATAACACTTTAAGAAAAATTTAATACCTAAAAATATGAACACTAAAGATCCAATTAATGATAAATGATTTATTATTTGAGTAATAAATTTTTTATTCAATAAAGAACTAAAGTCAAAAAGTTGGCTTGGATTAAATTGTGACATATCTTCAAATTGGCCTGAAACATTCTTTATACTTTTTTGAAGAGCTAGATAACCATAGAATAAAACAGTTACTACAATTAGTAAGAATAATATGTTTATAATAAAACTTACAAGAGTATTTATAAGTGGCAGATTAAAAATATAAAAACCAATATCATGTCCAAAAATAGGATCAACTATATTGAATTTTTCTGCATTTATATACTGCAATATTTCAAACCATAGAGTAGAAACAATGCTAATTGTAAGCATTAAGCCAATTAAAGCTGATATGACATAAAAACCAAATTTAATTTTCTTATCATGTTGAGTATCTATTATTTCCGATTCCTTATAAAATTTCTTTTTAAGGTTGCTTAAATATACAATTAATAACAAGGTCAACACTATAAAAAGAGGTACTCCTATTGAAAATTGAGCCTTAATCTTAGTTAAAAATGTTTCTGTATAACCAATTTCACTGAACCACTTATAGTCAGTTGAAAATTTTATTAAACTTCCAAAGGAATTAATAACTACGAATAATATAATTATTAAACCTATAATAAAAAATCGATTTTTGTTCTTCATTTTTTATCCTCCTGATTTATACTATATATATTGTTTGTTATTTATCAAATTCCATTCTTAATTTAACCAAAGATTTTTTTTCTACTCTAGAAACAGTCATTTGAGATATATTTAATTCTTTTGCTATATCGCTTTGAGTTTTATTATAAAAATATCTATTAATAATTATTTGTTTTTCAAGCTCATTTAATTTATCAAGTGATTTATTTATGAAATCTTGATTTTCAAACTCTGTATAATACTTATCCTCTACACCAACGAGGTCCATTAAAGTAACTTCACTTTCTTCATTGCTTGAATCAAACTTTATGTCTAAAGATTGTGAAACGAACATTTTTCCAGCTTCAAAGGCTTCCAAAACTTCTTCTTCTGAATATTTTATATGTTCTGATATTTCTTTTATGGTTGGTGTTCTTTGCAATTTATTGCTAAGGTAATTATTTGTTTCATTCACTTTCTTAGATACTTCTTGCACTTTTCTTGGAACTTTAATTGCCCAACCTTTATCTCGAAAGTATTTCTTTATTTCACCTAATATTGTAGGAGTTGCAAAGCTAGTAAATTCAAAACCCTTTGATATATCATATCTTTCTATAGCATAAATTAAACCCATACATGCTATCTGATATAAGTCCTCATACTCTATACCCCTATTGTTATACTTTTTTGATATTATTTCTGGCATATATTTGTATTTATCAAAAATTTCATTTCTTATTTCACTATCTCTTGTTTTTTCATATTGAAAAAACAACTCTTGGTTTCTTAAATTTTTTGAGTTTTGCATCACTTCATTCATATTTATCAACGCCTATTCAACACAAATGCATGTTTTTTCAAAACATATTTTTTTATTTTCTAAATCTATTTCATATTTATCAGCTAAACTTTCAATAATCAATATGCACATTTCACTGTTAATTTTATTGTTTTCAGTTATTTCGCCTTCATTTAAATCAGATACTTCTATTTTAAAAGTATCATTTTCAATAAAATATTCAATTTCTAAAGGTTTTACATTTTTTTCAATATTGTTAATAAAAAAATTGCAAATTTCAGATATTATTACTTTTAAATCTTCAATATCATCAATATTGTATTCATTGATATTTGACAAAGCTGATGTAGTAAGTCTTATAGTACTTAAATACTCAGATTTTTTAGGTATTACTAATTTTACATTCTCCATATTCATCACCTTATTGAATATTGAATACTTTATTTAAACCTGTTATATCAAATAACTTGTATATATTAGGTTTTAAATTAATTATTTTAATATTTAATTCATTTTCTTTTATTTTTTTTAATATGCTCATTAACACACCAAGACCAGTGCTATCAATATACTCAAGCTCTTCTGCATTAATTAATATATTTACTTCTTTTGTTTCAATTATTTCAATGACTTTATTTTTGAATTCAGGAGAAGTATATATATCTACTTCCCCTATTGGCTTAATTTCCAAATAATTATTATCTGAAGTTTTACTGTATTTTATATTTAATGCCATTTGTAACCTCCAATTTAATATTCTTCGTCTATTTCCTCTTCATCATCGTCTGATATTATTTTTGCAATAGAAGCAACTTTATCACCATCATTTAATCTCATTGCTTTAACACCTTGTGTATCTCTGCCCATTATTGAAATACCTGCTGAATGCATTCTTATTATTGAACCACTTGAACTTAAAATCATAAGGTCATCATCTTTATCTACAATTAATGAACCTACGATATTACCCGTTTTATCATTAATTGCATGAGCTTTCATTCCCTTACCGCCTCTGTTTTGGCATCTATATTCTTGTGACAAAGTAATTTTTCCATAACCATTTTCTGTTATAGTAAGAATTAGTTTATTTTCATCACTTTTTGTAAGAATACTCATTGAAACAAGATCATCATCTTCAGATGTAGTTATAGCTTTAACACCCATTGTGTTTCTGCCAGTTTCTCTAACATCATTCTCATTAAATCTTATTCCTTTACCATTTTTTGTTACTATAAAAACATCCTTAGTTCCATCAGTTCTATTTACACTTATAAGTTCATCATCTTCTGCTATTTTAATTGCAACAAGTCCTGATTTTCTAGATGTATCAAAATCACTAAGTTTTGTCTTTTTAATAATTCCTTTTTTAGTTGCTAATATTAAGAATTCATCAGTATTGAAATCTCTAATAGGAATTATAGCTCTAATTTTTTCATCGCTATCAATATTTATAAGATTAATAGCTGCTGTTCCTTTAGCTTGACGCCTTGCTTCTGGAACTTCATAAGCTTTAATTCTATAAACTTTTCCCTTATTTGTTAAAAACATTAAATAATCATGTGTTGATGTTATGAATAAATCTTTTACGAAATCTTCTTCTCTTGTAGTTAATGCTGTAATACCCTTACCGCCTCTTCTTTGAGCTTTGTAAGTGTCTTCTGGCAATCTTTTTATGTAACCATAATTTGTTAAAGTTATAGCAACATTTTCTTCTTCAATTAAATCTTCAACATTTATTTCATCTTCATCATGAGTTATTTCTGTTCTTCTTTCATCATAATAATTATTTTTAATTTCTTTTAATTCATCTTTTATTATTTGATCTACTAAATGTTGATTTGCTAAAATTTCTCTAAATTGGTTTATCAATTTTATTAATTCTTCATACTCTAAATCAAGCTTTTCCCTTTCTAGACCTTGTAAACGTCTAAGTCTCATATCAATTATAGCTCTAGCTTGGATTTCTGACAAATTAAATCTTTCCATTAATTTTGCTTCAGCATCATCATAAGAAGCTCTAATAACTTTTATAACTTCATCAATGTTATCTATTGCAATTCTTAAACCTTCTACAATGTGAGCTCTAGCTTCTGCCTTGTTTAAATCATATTGAGTTCTTCTTACTATTATTTCTCTTTGATGCAATACATAATAATGAATCATCTCTTTTAAATTTAAAACTTTTGGTTCATTATTAACTAAAGCAATCATAATAATGCTAAAATTATCTTGAAGTTGAGTATGTTTGTACAAATTATTAAGTACAATATTAGGATTGTAATCTCTTTTAATTTCTACAACAATTCTCATACCTGTTCTATCACTTTCGTCTCTTAAATCAGATATGCCTTCAATTCTTTTATCTTTAACAAGTTCAGCTATTTTTTCTATCAATCTAGCTTTATTTACTTGATAAGGTATTTCAGAAACTATTATTCTACTTTTATTGTTTTTAATTTCCTCAATTTCAACTCTAGATTTTACTTTTACTAAACCTCTACCAGTCATGTAAGCATTTCTTATATTTTCTTTACCTACAATAATACCACCAGTAGGGAAATCAGGACCTTTTATGTATTTCATCAAACCAGGAATATCAATATCTGGATTATCTATATAAGCTATAGTTCCATTTATAACTTCTCCTAGATTTTGGGGAGGAATAGAACTTGCCATACCAACAGCTATTCCTGATGAACCATTTACCAATAAATTTGGAAATCTGCTTGGTAAAACAACTGGTTCTTTTAATGTTTCATCGAAATTTGGTCTAAAATCAACTGTATCTTTTCCAAAATCTCTTAGAAGCTCCATTGCCATTTTTGACATTCTTGCTTCAGTATACCTCATCGCAGCTGCACCATCACCATCAACAGAACCAAAATTTCCGTGACCATCAATAAGAGGATATCTCATTGAGAAATCTTGTGCCAATCTTACCATTGCATCATAAACTGCTGTATCACCGTGTGGGTGATACTTACCTAGTACGTCCCCTACTATACGGGCACTTTTCTTATGTGGCTTATCTGGTGAAAGACCTAAGTCATTTGCAGAATAAAGTATTCTTCTATGTACAGGTTTTAACCCATCTCTTACATCCGGTAGTGCTCTGCTGACAATTACAGTCATAGCATAGTCAAGATAAGATTTTTTCATTTCACCGCTTATATCGGTCATTAAAACCTTATCATTATTATCAATTTCACTCATCATAACCTCCGAAAACTATTATCAAACAATATGTTAATTATTAAATATCTAAATTTTTAACATATTTCGCATTTTCCTCTATAAATTCTCTTCTTGGAGCAACTTTATCTCCCATTAGTGTATTAAATGTTTCATCCGCTTCTTGAGCATCATTTACTTCAATTTTTAATAGAATTCTATCCGCAGGATTCATTGTTGTTTCCCAAAGTTGTTCTGGATTCATTTCTCCAAGACCTTTGTATCTTTGTAATTCAACTTTGTTATCTCTGCCTATTTCTTCAAGAATTTTATTTAATTCTGGATCACTATATACATATTTTTCAAATTTACCTTTTTTTACTTTATATAAAGGTGGCTGGGCAGCATAAATATGACCTTCTTCTACTAATTCCTTCATATACCTGTAGAAAAAAGTTAAAAGTAAAGTTCTAATATGCGCACCATCAACGTCAGCATCGGTCATTATTATTATTTTTCCATATCTTAATTTACTAATATTAAAATCATCGCCAATACCACATCCAAAAGCTGTTATCATATTTTTAATTTCTTCTGAATTAAGTATTTTATCTATTCTAGATTTTTCAACATTTAAAATTTTACCACGAAGAGGAAGTATAGCTTGAGTTCTTCTATCTCTTCCACCCTTTGCAGAACCACCGGCAGAGTTACCTTCAACTATGTATATTTCACATAAATCAGGGTTTCTTTCTGAACAATCTGCTAATTTTCCAGGAAGTGCCATACTTTCAAGTACATTTTTTCTTCTGGCAAGATCTCTAGCTTTTCTTGCAGCATCTCTTGCTCTAGCTGATCTTAATGTTTTTTCTATAATTAATTTAGCAGTTTTTGGATTTTCTTCTAAATAAGAATATATAGCTTCCCCTGTAACATTGTCTACTACACCTCTTATTTCACTATTTCCTAATTTTGTTTTTGTCTGTCCTTCAAATTGAGGATTTGGTATTTTTATAGAAAGTACTGCTGTTATTCCTTCTCTTATATCTTCACCCGTTATTGCTATTTCATTTTCTTTAATTAAATTGTATTTTTTTGCATAATCATTTATAGCTCTTGTTAAAGCAGCTTTAAATCCTATTAAGTGAGTTCCACCTTCAATAGTATTAATGTTATTTACAAATGAATAAATATTTTCTGAGTAAGTATCAGTATACTGCATTGCAATTTCAACAATTGCTTTATCTTTTTCACCTTCAGCATAAACTATTTCTTCATGCAAACAATCTTTTTTGCTGTTTAAAAAATGCACAAATTCTTTAATTCCACCTTCATAGTGAAAGTTATCATGAACATTATTTCTTTTATCTTCTAAATTTATTTTAATACCTTTATTTAAAAATGCCAATTCTCTCATTCTATGTTTTAGTGTAGTATAATCATATACTACTTCTTCAAAAATAGTTGAATCAGGTAAAAATGTAATAGTAGTACCAGTTTTATCAGTATTACCTATTAACTCAAGTTCTGTTTTTGTTATACCTTTTTCATATCTTTGTCTGTAAGTTTTTCCGTTCCAATTTACTTCTGCTACTAAATACTCTGACAAAGCATTAACGCATGATACTCCAACACCGTGAAGTCCTCCTGACACTTTGTACGCATCATTATCAAATTTACCACCTGCATGAAGTACTGTTAAAACTGTTTCAAGAGTTGATTTTCCAGTTTTAGAGTTTTTTTCAATAGGTATTCCTCTTCCATTATCTACAACTACTATTGAATTATCTTCGTTTATAGTAACATTTATAGTATCACAAACTCCAGCTAACGCCTCATCTATACTATTATCTACTACTTCATAAACTAATTGATGTAATCCTCTTTCGCCTGTAGAACCAATGTACATACCAGGTCTTTTTCTTACTGGCTCTAAACCTTCTAGAACTTGTATCTGCTCTGCACCATAATGTTGAATATTATTTTTATCATCCATTTAAAACACCTCTAATTTGTAATATTTCCAATTTTCCCATCATTTATGTAAAAAATCTTTTTATTAAAATCCTTCGTTAAATTTCTCAAATCAATATCATCTGTAGTTGTTATTACAGTTTGTATACCTTTAATATAATTTATCAAATAGCCTTTTCTCTTATTATCAAGTTCAGACAAAACATCATCTAACAATAATATTGGATATTCGCCTATTTCTTCTTTTATAATTTCTATTTCAGCCAACTTCAAAGCAAGAATAGCTGAACGTTGCTGTCCTTGTGATCCAAAATATTTGCATTCTTTGTTATTTATATTTATTATTAAATCATCTTTATGCGGTCCATATAAAGATGTATATTTATGTATTTCACTTTGTATATTTTCATTAATTTTCTGTTGAAATATGTTTTTAATGGATATTTTATCCATATTATTTATATTTCCAATATTACATTTATAGTGTAAATCAAATGTTTCTTTATTTCCAGACAGGTCAGAATATATATTAGTAGCATATTTTTTTAAATTATTTATATATTCATTTCTATAACAAATTAGTTCAGTTCCAATATCAATTAAATAGTCATTCCAAATACCTATAATATCCTTATTTTCTGAATTTGTATAGTAATTTTTTAAAATATTATTTCTTTGTGTTAAAATTTTCTTATATCTATTGAGCAAATACTTGTATTTTGGCTTGATTTGAGAAATATCAATATTTATAAATTTTCTTCTTTCAATTGGGCTTCCTTTGATAATTTTCATATCATCTGGAGTAAAAATAACATTATTTAAAACACCTATCATTTCACCAGTTTTATCTAATTTTACTCCATTTATTTTTACAAATTTTCTTTTGCCCTTTTCTAATAATAATTCCATTTTTAAATTATAATTATTTTTATTGAGAGATAATTCAACTAAGCTTTTATTTTTATTAAAATTAATTAAATCATTTTCACTATTTAACCTAAAAGTCCTGCCTATCGAACATAAATATATTGATTCTAGCAAATTTGTTTTTCCTTGTCCATTATCTCCAATAAAAATATTTAATACACTATTTAAATTAATATCAACTTCATCAAAATTTCTGTAATTTTTAATTTTTAAGTTTTTTACTATCATGTTTCCTCTGTTAAATTTTATTTTTAAATTTGATATTTAATTATTAATAGTTAATTTTATTTGTTAATTATTTTCTTTCTCATTTTCACCAATTACAACTGTATATTTTTCATTATCAAATTCAACAACATCTCCATTGCGGAGTTTTTTACCTCTTTGAAGTTCTACTTCACTATTTACTTTTACGAGTCCATCTAAAATAACATTTTTAGCCATTCCCCCACCTTCAACAGCATTTGCAAATTTTAATAGTTGATCAAGTTTTATATATTCTGTATTTATAAATATTTTTTCCATAACTCTCCTTTTTGATAGCCATTTTTTTATAAATATCTCAACTGCTAACTTATTCTTACAGGTAAAATCATATATATATAATTTTCATTATCTTGTTCTTTAATAAAACAAGGATTATTTTTACCAATTAAATTCATAGTAATGTATTGATTATCAATAACTTTTAAAACATCAAGAACATATTTTGAATTAAAACCAATTTTAATATCTTCACCTTGTTTTTCAACAGGAATATTTTCTTCAGCATTTCCATATTCAGATGCTGAATTTATTTGCATATTTTCATTGTTTATATCTAAAATAATTAGATTATTTTTATCTTCTCTTGCTAAAAGTGAAGCTCTTTCAATGCTGTTTTTAAAAGTAAAATTATCAACTTTTGCTACAGTAGCATAATTATCTTTCAATATTCCTTCATAATCAATAAATTTACCTTCAAGTAAATTTGATATAATTGTAGTATTTTCAATTTTAAAAGAAATGTGACTATCTGATAATGTTATTGTAGTATTACCTTTGTTTTCTTCTAAAATTCTCAATATTTCTAACAATGTTTTAGAAGGTACAACTACAGATACTTCTCCACTATAATCAATTTTTTCTTTTTTTATTGCCATTCTGAAACCATCTAATGCTACGAAAGAACAAATATTATTTTTAACTTCAATTAAACATCCTGTAAAAATAGGTTTTATATTGTCTTGTGCTGCAGCAAAATAAGTATATTTTATTAAATTTTTTAAAGATTCTGATTTAATATCAAATGATTTACCTTCATTATCAAAAGTATTATCTGGATATTCAGATGATGAATTACCTAAAATATTAAATTCAGAATTTAAACATTTTATTTCTATACTGTTGTTATTTGTAATTTCTATATTAACAGTAGTGTTAGAAGGTAATTTTCTAACAAAATCTCCTAGTAATCTTGCATGAACAACTATTGAGCCCTCTTCAATTACTTCACAATCAGAATAAGTTTTTATTCCTAAATCTAAATCAGTAGCTGTTAATATTAATTTATTATTAGTAGCTTCAATCAATATACCAGATAAAATTGGTAAAGTAGTTCTTGAGGAAACAGCTTTTTGTACTATATTAATAGCCTTATATAATTCATTTTGATTAATTTTAATTTTCATTTTATTCTCCTTGGATATTTTTATATAAACAGTTTTTAAAAAAAAGATGTTTAATAATAATATATAAAATAATTATTAGTTATAATAGTAGTGTCTGTTAATTTGTTGAAAACAAGATTTAATGTTGATATTGAAATAATTAAAATAAATTATTGCTGTTGATGATTTCGATTAAACTATTAACAAAATTTTTTTAAAAAAATCTTATCAACAAGTAAAAACATTTTATCAACATACGAATTGTTTATAACAATATATTAAATTTAATTTAATTATTAAGCATAGATATAATGTCATCTACATTCTTTTTTACTTCCTGGTTGTTTTCTATATCATTTTCCAATTTATTATATGCATGTAAAACAGTTGAATGGTCTCTTCCGCCAAATTCATCTCCTAATTTAGGAAGTGAGCTGTCTGTAAGTTTTCTTGCAATATACATTGCAACTTGTCTAGGAAAAGCAATATTTTTAGTTTTCTTTTTAGATACTAAATCTTCAACTGATATATTATAATAGTTTGCAACAACTTCTTTAATATCCTTTAATGTTATTTTTTTATTAGTTGATATTAAATGTTTTAAAGCTTCTTGAGCTAATTCAAGAGAAACTTCTTTTTTATTTGTTAATGATGAATATGCAAAAATCCTTATTAATGCGCCTTCAAGTTTTCTAATATTTGATTGAATATTTTGAGCTATATAAGTGATAACTTCATCTGGAACATCATAATTTTCAGTTTCAGCTTTTTTTCTTAGTATTGCAATTCTTGTTTCATAATCTGGTGGCTGAATATCAGCAATTAATCCCCATTCAAAACGTGAACGAAGTCTATCTTCTAATGTTGGAATTTCGCTTGGTGGATTATCACTTGATACAATTATTTGTTTATTTGCTTCGTGAAGAGCATTGAAAGTATGAAAAAATTCTTCCTGAGTACTTTCTTTACCTGCTATAAATTGTATATCATCCACTAGTAAAACATCAGCTTTTCTGTAGGTATTTCTAAATTCTGTGTTTGTTCCATCTTTAATTGAATTAATTAAGTCATTTGTAAATTTCTCTGATGTTACATATAGCACTGAAGCATTAGGATTATTATCAAGAATGTAATGTCCTATTGCATGCATAAGGTGAGTTTTTCCAAGGCCAACTCCACCATATAAAAATAATGGGTTGTATGCAGTGGAAGGTGCTTCCGCAACTGCTAAAGATGCAGCATGAGCAAATCTATTACTACTTCCTATTATAAAGTTATCAAATCTATATTTTGGATTTAATTTTTTATTAGAGTCAGTATTTGTTTCTTCATTTGAATTATTATTGCTGTTATTTCTTTTATTATTTTCATCTTTATCGATGTTTTCACCAGGTATAGTAAATATTAGTTCAGTTTCTTTTTTTAAAACATAAATAAATGCATTTTTTAAAAAATTATAATGTCTTTTTTTTAATGTATTTCTTAAGAAGTCATCAGCCGTTTCCAGATATATAGTGTTATCTTTATATGCTACTATTTTAAGAGGTTTAAACCAAGTATTAAAACTTACTTGATTTGTGTCTTCTTTGACAATTTCTAACACTTCATCCCATAGTTCTTCAAAATTCATATTATTCCTCCCCAATTGTTAATAAAAAAATCCCAAGACTGTTGATAATGATATATAAATTATGTGAAATTTAAAGATATAAACAGTTGTTAACATCTTTTGTAAACAGTTTAGATATTGCTGTTGTAATTATTTATATAAATTGTTAATAAGTTGTCCCTAAAAATATCAAATATAAAAAGTTATCCACAACTCATACTATATTAGCATTTTTTATCCACAATTTCAAATTAATTTTATTTTTTTTAAAAAATATTTGCAAAATAATTAAAAATGTAGTATATTACAGTAGCTATAATATTTTATATATATTTAATATGCTTGACATAAATAATTAAAAATATTATAATTTACATCATATGAAAAAAATTAAGATATTAATATAGATATCTGCTACACAAGGAGGTGTTTTTATAATGAAAATGACTTATCAACCAAAAAGAAGACAAAGAAGCAAAGAACATGGTTTTATTAAAAGAATGAGTACAAAAGATGGTAGGAATGTTTTAAAGAGAAGAAGAGATAAAGGTAGAAAAAGATTGTCAGCATAAGGCCGCTTAAGTGGCCTTTTATTCCATCAAGAGGAAGTTTATTTAGGTAGCAAAAAAATATGATAATTATAAAAAATAATTTAGAATACAAGTCAGTATATAATTGCAAAAATTCTGTTTCCGATTATAACCTTGTTTTGTTTTTGAAAAAAAATAATTTTGGCTACAATAGGTTTGGCTTTACTGCTGCCAAAAAAATCAAGAAAGCGGTAACAAGAAATATTATACGAAGAAGACTTAAGGAAATAGTAAGATTAAATGAATACAAACTAAAAGAAGGATATGATATCATTTTTATGGCAAGGGTAAATGCAGCTGAATCTGATTATAAAAATTTAGAAAAGTCATATAATAAATTAATAAAGAGAAGTAATTTATTAAAAGGTGACATAAAATAAGTAAAATATTGATAAAAATCATAAAAATATATCAAAAATTTTCTTCTAGTACCGGTGTAAGACATTGTAGGTTTTATCCTACGTGTTCCCAATATTTCGTTGAGGCTTTACAAAAATATGGTTTTATAAAAGGTTCATACTTAGGCGTTAAACGTATTTTAAGATGTCATCCATTTAATCCCGGCGGGTATGATCCTTTGAAATAAACTTGGAGGATAATAATGAATTTAGATTTTATATGCTACCCTATTGGTATGCTTGTTAAATTGTTATACAATATGGTATCTATTTTAGATACACCAATACTTTCAGCTTATGCAATTTCAATAATATTAGCAACAATATTTTTCAAATTAATTTTGATGCCTTTAACTTTAAAGCAAACAAAATCAATGAAAGTAATGCAGGATTTAAATCCTCAAATAAAAGAAATGCAAGAAAAATACGGAAAAGATCCTCAAACATTACAAAGAAAACAAATGGAATTGTATAAAGAAGCAAATTATAATCCTATGTCTGGATGTTTGCCTTTGTTGATTCAAATGCCAATATTAATAGCTTTCTTTTATGTAATTCAACGACCTGTTCAGTTTATTTTTCAAGACCAAGCATTTTTTGATACAATGAATAAATCATTTCTTTGGATTAAAGATTTAGGTTTTACTGAAAATTTTGTGTTTGAAAATGGAACTATTAATGGATTAGGAATGGGTGGAATGATTTTACCTTTTATAGGAGCAGCTTTTCCTATATTAGCAGTATTGTCTGGATATTCAACTTATTTAACAAGCAAAATGACTACCGCTTCACAGCCATCTATGAATGAACAACAAGCATCAACTCAAAAAACAATGACTATGATGATGCCTGTTATGTTATTTGTATTTTCAATACAAATGCCTTCAGGTTTAGCTTTATATTGGGTAGTTTCAAATATATTCCAAGTTGTACAACAATATGTAATATTAAATTCATCCAAAAAACCTAAGGAGGAATTAAAATAATATGAAAAGTATAACAGTTGAAAAAAATACAGTAGATGAAGCTGTTATTGCCGCTTTAGAAGAATTAGAAGCTGAAAAAAGCGAAGTTGAAATTGAAGTTCTAAAAGAACCTACTAAAGGTTTGTTAAGTTTTCTTGGAAGTAAAGTTGCTAAAGTAAAAGTTACTGTAGTAAACGGACCAGAAGAAAAAACAAGACAATTTTTTGATATTTTATTAAAAAAGATGAACATAGAAGCTGATTTTGAAGTAAAATATGCTGCAAACATATTAAAAGTTGACATTGTAAAAATAGATGAAGACGATAAAGGAATTATTATTGGTAAAAGAGGAAAAAATTTAGATGAAATTCAATTTCTTTTAAATTTAATTATAAATAAGGGTAGAGAAAACTATATAAGAGTAGTTTTTAATGTTGAAGATTACAGAGAAAAAAGAGAAGAAACATTAAAAAGATTAGCTAAAAAAATGGCTGAAAAATGTAGATATTATAATCATAAGGTAAAACTTGAACCAATGAATCCTTATGAAAGAAGAATAATACATTCAACATTGCAGGAAGAAACTGATATCATAACATATTCTGAAGGTGATGAACCTTATAGAAAAGTTGTTATAGATAAAAAATAAAAATATGAACTTTGGTATTTAATATAACCCGGACATCCGGGTTTTATTTTAATGTAAAAATGAATTATTTATGTACATTTATATAATTTTAATGTAAAATGTATATATTGATATATATGTGGTAATCTATGTATAGAAAGATATGGGTGATAATATGAACAATGATACAATAGCTGCAATAGCTACATTTCCTGGTAATGCCGGAATCAATATAATAAGAATTAGCGGTGAAAATGCATTAAATATTGCAGAGAATATTTTTGTTGGAAAAGATAAAAACACTAAACAAAATTTCAAATCAAGATATTTGCACTATGGATTTATAATGGACAATGCTCATAATAAAAAAATAGATGAAGTGTTATTGTCATATATGAAAGCTCCACACACATATACAAAAGAAGATGTAGTTGAAATAAATTGTCATGGCGGCATAATTTCTGCAAAAAAAATCCTTGAAACCATATTGCATTATGATTGTAGATTGGCCGAAAGAGGAGAATTTACAAAAAGAGCATTTTTAAATGGAAGAATAGATTTAACTCAAGCTGAGGCTGTAATTGATATAATAAATTCTAAAACAGATTCAAGTCACGAAATTTCTGTTAATCATTTAGAAGGAAGATTATCTCAAGAAATTAATAAAGTAATTGATGATATAATGCAGATGTTAGCAAACATACAAGTAAATATTGATTTTCCTGAATATGATGAAGATGAAATGACCATAAATATGGTTAAAGAACTTAGCAATCATATTATAATTGAGTTAGACAGATTAATTAAAACAGCAGATACAGGTAAGATTTTTAAAGAAGGAATAAAAACTGTAATACTCGGCAAGCCGAATGTAGGAAAATCATCACTTATGAATTTTTTATTAAATGAAAATAGAGCAATTGTAACTGAAATTCCGGGAACAACTAGAGATACAATTGAAGAGTATGTCAATATTAAAGGGATACCATTAAGAATTATAGATACTGCAGGTATAAGAGATACAAATGATATGATTGAAAAAATTGGTGTTGAAAAAGCACTTAATAAAGTTGATGAAGCAGATTTGGTAATTATGGTGTTTGATTCTTCAAAAGAACTTGAAAATGAAGATAAAAGGATTATAGAATATATAAAAGGTAAAAAAGTAATTTATATTAAAAATAAAGCAGATTTAGAAAACAGATTAAATTTAAGCAACTATGAAGAAATTGAAAACAGTTTTATAAATATTTCTGTGCTTAAAAATCAAGGTTTGGAAGAAATAATTGATAAAATAAATGAAATGTTTTTTCAAGGTACAATTAATTTAAGCAATGATTTAATTATAAATAATATAAGGCATAAAAACTTGTTGATAAATGCAAAAATAAGTTTAGAAGAAGTTTTAAAATCAATAGATAATGGTATGACAATAGATTTTATAGAGATAGATTTGAAGGATTCTATGGAAAGCCTTGGACTTATAGTAGGAAAATCTGTAAGTGATGACTTGGTAGAAAAAATATTTAACGAATTTTGTATTGGAAAATAAACAATAGAAATAGTCAACAGTCAATAGAAAGGAAAATTATATGGAAGATAAAGTAAGGGAGTTTCTTGAAGATAAATATGATGTAGTTGTAATTGGAGCAGGTCATGCAGGCTGCGAAGCTGCCCTTGCTTCCGCTAGACTTGGCATGAAAACTCTCATGCTTACGATGAGTCTAGATTCTATAGCAATGATGCCATGCAATCCTAACATAGGAGGTACAGGCAAGGGCCATCTGGTTAGAGAAATAGATGCACTTGGTGGACAAATGGCTTTAAATATAGATAAAACTATGATACAATGTAAAATGTTAAATATATCTAAAGGCCCTGCAGTGCATTCATTGAGAGCACAGGCAGATAAAAACAATTATCATGCAGAAATGAAGAAGGCTATAGAAAGTGAAAAAGGTCTTTGTTTAAAACAAGCTGAAGTAATAGATATAAGAATTAATCCAGATAACAGTTTTAATGTTTATACAAAATATGGTTCATATTTTGAAGCTTCATCTGTTATATTAACAACTGGAACTTATCTAAAAGGCAGAATATATATGGGTGAATTAAATTATTCATCTGGTCCAAATGGACTAGCCCCGTCAAATGAATTATCCGATTCTCTAATAAAACTTGGAATTTCATTAAGAAAGTTTAAAACAGGAACACCAGCAAGAATTAATTCTGATACTATAAATTATGAAGTTATGGGAATTCATACAGGTGATGAAGAAATAATTCCATTTTCATTTATGACAGATGAAATTAATATTGACCAAGTACCGTGTTATATAACGTATACTACAGATAAAACACATGAGATTATAAGAAATAATTTAAATAGATCACCATTGTATGAAGGTGTTATAAAAAGTATAGGACCAAGATATTGTCCATCAATAGAAGATAAAGTTGTGAGATTTTCAGATAAGGAAAGACATCAGTTATTTGTTGAACCCGAAGGTTTAAATACTAAAGAAATGTATATACAAGGTATGTCAACATCACTTCCTTTAGAAGTCCAAATACCTATGTACAGATCTATGATTGGACTAGAAAAAGCAGAAATTATGAGACCAGCTTATGCTATTGAATATGATTGTATAGATCCAACTCAATTAAAAGGTAGCCTTGAGTTAAAAAGTATTAAGAATTTATTTTTTGCAGGTCAAATAAATGGTAGTTCTGGATATGAAGAAGCAGCTGCACAAGGTATAATTGCAGGTATTAATGCAGCTTTGAGCTTAAAAGATAAAAAACCTTTAATTTTAGACAGATCTGAAGCTTATATAGGTGTATTAATAGATGATTTAGTAACAAAGGGAACAAATGAACCATATAGAATGATGACATCAAGAGCTGAATACAGACTTGTTTTAAGGCAAGACAATGCTGATGAAAGATTGACTGAAAAAGGATATGAATTAGGTCTTGTTAAAGAAGAAAGATATAATAAGTTTAAAGAAAAGCAAAAAAAAATTGAGGAAGAAATAAATAGAATTAAAAATGTTAAATTAACCCCTAAACCAGAAACAAATAAGTTTTTGGAAGATATGAACAGCGTTTCTTTAAAAATGCCTATAAGTATTTATGAACTTATAAAAAGGCCTGAAATCAGTTATGATAATATAGAATATTTAGACAGTGAAAGACCGAAATTAAATAAAGAAATTAAATATTATATAGAAACAATCATAAAGTACGAAGGTTATATATCTAAACAATCAAAGCAAATTGAGCAATTTAAAAGACTTGAAAATAAAAGTTTAACTGAAGATATTGATTATAATGAAATTAGTGGACTTAGAAATGAAGCAAAGCAAAAACTTGATAAAATTAAACCTAAATCAATAGGTCAAGCTTCTAGAATTTCAGGAGTTTCGCCTTCAGATATAAATGTTTTGTTGATTTATCTTGAACAAAAAAGAAGAAAAGATCAACATAATGAAAAGGAAGGTGAAACTATTGTCTGCTAAAATTTTAGAAGAGGGATTTAAAAAATTGAATTTGTCATACGACAGTGTGAAAGATGAAAAATTCGAAAAATATAAAGAACTTTTAAAAGAATGGAATCAAAAAATTAATATAACAGCTATTGAAGATGATGAAGAAATTTATATTAAACATTTTTTAGACAGTATCATTATATTAGATAAAAATATGGAACAAGAGAAAAAAAGCATTATAGATATAGGTACAGGAGGAGGGTTTCCAGGCCTTCCTCTAAAAATTGCAAATAACAACTATAGTGTAACTCTTTTAGATAGTTTAAGAAAAAGGATAGATTTCTTGTCTATAGTAATAAAAGAACTTGAATTAGAAGATGTTTACCTTATTCATGGCAGAGCAGAAGATTATGGTCAGAATAAGGATTACAGGGAACAATTCGATATATGTGTTTCAAGAGCAGTAGCACCATTAAATGTTCTAAGTGAACTTTGTCTTCCATTTGTTAAGGTAGGAGGATATTTTGCAGCTTACAAAAGCGAGAATATTTCCGAGGAAATACTTAATTCTGAAAATGCTGTTATAAAATTGGGCGGCAGAATAAAAGATATTAAAGAGATTAGTTTACCAGGTTCTGAAATTGTTAGAAAAATTATTATAATTGAAAAAGTTAATAGCACTGAAAAAATATACCCAAGAAAAGCAGGAAAACCAAGTAAAAATCCATTAATATAAAGAACCATAAATATAAGGGGGAGAATATTTTGATAAATAATATAATAAACATAGATATTAACAAAATAATTCCAAATAAAAATCAGCCGAGAAAATCTTTTGACGATAAAGCCTTAGAAGAATTAAGTATATCAATAAAAAATTACGGAATAATTCAACCAATAACTGTGAGAAAAATATATGATGATATATATGAAATTATAGCTGGTGAAAGAAGATTTAGAGCAGTCAAATTATTGAAAATGGAATCAATACCAGCTGTTATAATTGAGTCTGGAGATGAAGAATCTGCAGCAATGGCATTAATAGAGAATTTACAAAGAGAAGATTTGGATTTTATTGAAGAAGCAATGGCATTTGAGAGGCTCATTGAAGATTTTAATTTAAATCAAACTCAGCTTGCAGAAAAAGTAGGTAAATCTCAATCAACTATTGCTAATAAAATGAGAATACTCAAATTGCCTGAAAGTGTAAAATTAAAGTTAAAAGAAGGCGGTTTAAGTGAACGTCATGCAAGAGCTCTGCTTAAAATTGAAGATGAAGAAATTCTTTTGAGCTTAGTTGACAAAATTGTTAAGAAGGAATTAAACGTAAGTTCTACTGAAAAGCTTGTAAAATCAATAGCTGAAGATTTAAATATGCAGAAAACTAAAGATAAAAAATATGTAAGAAACTTTATTAATTATAAAATATATATTAATACAATTAAAAATGCTTATAATGAAATAGTTAAAACAGGTATAAATGCAAAGTTTGAACAGGAAGAATCTGAAGAATTTATAGAATTAAAAGTTAAAATACCTAAAAAAAGCATATAAAGGGTGATAATAATGACCAAAATAATCAGTATATTCAATCAAAAAGGTGGAGTAGGTAAAACTACAACAAATGTAAACCTGTGCGCTGGATTAGCTCTAAAGGGAAAAAGGGTTTTAAGCATTGATATAGACCCACAAGGTAATTCAACAAGCGGTTTTGGTATAGAAAAGAACAAACTTGAATATACAATATACGATGTTTTAGTGGAAGATTATGATATTAATAAAATTATACATAAAACAGAAATAGAAAATTTAGATTTAGTTCCAGCAAATATTCAGCTCGCAGGTGCTGAAATTGAACTTACTAACACTATACATAGAGAAAAAACATTAAAAGAAAAAATTAGAACAATAGAAAAACAATATGATTTTATTATTATAGACTGTCCACCGTCATTAGGGTTATTATCATTAAATGCTCTTACTGTTTCAAATACAGTTTTGATACCTATACAATGTGAATATTATTCTTTAGAAGGCGTAAGCCAATTGATGGATACCGTAAAACTTGTTAGAAGAAATTTAAATCCTGATCTTGAAATTGAAGGTGTAGTATTAAATATGTTTGATGGCAGAACTAATTTGTCGATTCAAGTTGTTGAAGAAGTTAAAAAGTATTTTAAGGACAAAGTATATAGAACAGTTATTCCTAGAAATATTAGACTTGCAGAAGCTCCAAGTTTTGGACAACCAATAATGCTTTATGATGAAAAGTCAAAAGGCAGCGAAGCATATTTAAAGCTTTCTGATGAAATAATAAAAAACAATTGAGGAGATAAATCATGGTTGCTAAAAGAAATGCCTTAGGTAGAGGTTTATCAGCTTTAATACCAGAGGATTTGGAAAAAGAAGATATAGGAAGAATAGAAGAAATTGATACTAATTTAATATGTCCAAATCCGACACAGCCTCGTAAGGTATTTGAACATGATAAGCTTGAAGAACTCACTGAATCCATAAAAAAATATGGTGTAATTCAGCCTATAATTGTAAGAAAAGATGGTGATGTATATACAATAATTGCAGGGGAGAGAAGATGGAGAGCTTGCAAAAATGCAAATATTAAAAGCATCCCTTGCATCGTCAGAGATATAGAAAATAAAAACGCTTCTGAAATTGCATTAATAGAAAATATTCAAAGAGAAGATTTAAACCCTATAGATGAAGCTAATGCTTATGAATATATTATGGAACGTTATGGCATCACACAGGAAGATGTTTCAAATATAGTTGGTAAATCAAGAGTTTATGTTACTAATATAATGAGACTTGTTAATCTTGACAAATATGTTCAAGAAAAAATTGTAACAAATCAAATAACGGCAGGTCATGGAAGAGCAATATTAAGTTTAACAAAAGATAAACAAATAGAAATTACTAATAAAATAATTAAAGAAGATTTAAGTGTAAGAGATGTTGAAAAACTTGTTCGTGATAATAAAAATGTAAAGATTAAAAAAGTTATAGAAAAAGATAAGTATTTAACTTATGTTGAAGAAATGTTGACTGATAGGTTTTCAACAAAAGTAAATATACAAAAAAAGAAAAACAAGGGTAAAATAGAAATATTATATAATAATAATGAAGATTTAAATAGAATATTAGATTTACTTAAAATAGAAGAATAATAACCACTGCTATTATTTTGCAATGGTTATTTATAATATTATAAATTTTAGATATTAACATGAGTTAATTCTAGTTTAATTGTTGATAATTATATTTTTTAATTCATCAGTTGTGGATGCTATGTAATCTGCACCTTCCAGATCTTTTAATGATCTATATCCCCATAAAACACCTATAGATTTAATGTTTGCATTTTTAGCAGTCATTATATCTATTTCTGTATCTCCAATATAAATACATTCATTTTGTTCTACATCAAGAATTTTAATAACTTCTAATACAGTATCAGGATTAGGTTTAATATCAAATCCTCTTCTTTGTCCAAAAACAACCTTTATTTTATCACCAAAATAATGTTTTACTATTATCTTTGTAAATTCATGTGGTTTATTTGATACTATTGCTGTTATTATATTATTCTTATTCAAATCATCTAACAGTTCAACAATTCCATCATAAGGTATAGTTTTATCCATCATATGACTTCCATAATATGAGTTAAAGTGTGATAAAATCTTATTAACAGTTTCTTCATTGTTCTTTTCGTCAGGAATTAAGCTTTCAATTAATTTTTTTCGACCTCTTCCCAATAATGCTCTATATTTTTCTGTTTCAACCACAGGTAAATTATTTTTGACTAAGGCGTAATTGCATGCTTCTTCTATATCTCCAAGAGCATTTAAAAGGGTGCCATCTAAATCAAATATTGCTAATTTTAACATTTTATTTCTCCAATCTATTATTTTATAATATGGTTATAACCAACAAGCTAATATTTTGCTATGTAATAAAATTTGTATTTATATGAATTCCATATGAATTCTATGAATATTTAAAACAATATTGCAATTGTTTACATAAATTCGTTTAACAAATTTTGATAATTAATTATAACATATTTTATCACAAATTAACATAAAATAAAAGACATATAGAGTATAAAATGTTATATAATATAAATAAATATTAATTTTAGTAACTTTTTTACTTCTTTACTTACGTAAATAAATATTATATAATATTGATTGACAATTAATTCACGAAATTATATAATTATAACGTTATGAATTAATTATTGTATAAAGTATTAAGGGAGGTTATATAATTGCAAAACGTACTTGATTTAACAACTAAGAAAGAAGAATTCAAACAACTAAAAGAGTATATTGATTCATTGAAAGATTCCCAAGGGGTTTTAATGCAAATTCTTCATAAAGCCCAAAGTATATTTGGTTATTTGCCAATTGAAGTTCAAAAATTTATTTCTGAAGAAATGGACATACCTTTAGCAGAAATTTATGGAGTTGCAACATTTTATACTCAATTTTCAATCGAGCCAAAAGGAAAGCACAAAATTGGTGTATGTTTAGGAACTGCTTGTTATGTAAAAGGTTCTCAATTGGTTTTGGACAAGTTATCTAAAGAATTGGGTATAAAAGTAGGAAGTACTACTGAAGATAATTTATTTACACTTGAAGCAACAAGATGCTTAGGATGCTGCGGTTTAGCACCAGTTATGATGATTGATGATGAAGTTTATGGAAAGTTAGACCCGAAAAATATTCCTGACATTATAGCAAAATATAAAGGATAGAGGTAAATTAAATGAAATCATTAGACGAATTAAAAAAATTAAGAGATGAATCCTTAAAGAATATGGAAATGAGAGATACCGGAAAAGAAATAAGAATCGTTGTTGGTATGGCAACATGCGGCATAGCTGCTGGAGCTAGACCTGTATTGAGTTCTTTAGTTGAAGAAGTTGCCAAGAGAAATCTTAAAAATGTTCAAGTTGTTCAAACTGGATGCATTGGAATGTGTGTTTATGAACCAATAGTAGAAGTATATACTCCCGATAAAGAAAAAGTAACATATGTTCATATTGATTCTGAAAAAGCTAAAAGAATAATAGCAGAACATGTAGTAAATGGAAAAGTAGTTAGCGAATATACAATAGGCGCTGTTGAGAAATAGTTTTATTATAGACTAAATGGAGGTAAAATTATGGCGATTTTCAGATCTCATGTTTTGATTTGTGGTGGAACTGGATGCACATCATCAAAATCTGATCAAATAAAGAAAAGATTTGAAGAAAAGGTTAAAGAAGTTAATTTAGAAAATGAAATTCAGGTGGTATCTACAGGTTGTTTTGGTCTTTGCGAAGAAGGCCCAATAGTTATAGTTTATCCTGAAGGTTCATTTTATTCTAGAATGACTATTGATAGAGTAGATGAAATAGTTGAAGAACATTTAGTAAAAGGAAGAATAGTAAAAAAATATTTATTTGAAGAAAGTGCTGTAGGTGATAAATTAAAATCACTTAGTGAAGTAGATTTTTATAAGAAACAAATGAGAGTAGCTCTAAGAAATTGCGGAGTTATAAATCCTGAAAATATTAATGAATACATTGCAAGAGATGGATATATGGCTCTTGGAAAAGTATTGACTGAAATGACACCAGCAGATGTAATTAAATTAATAAAGGATTCAGGTCTTAAAGGTAGAGGTGGAGCAGGATTTTCTACTGGAATGAAATGGAGCTTTGCTGCACCAAATCAAGCTGATCAAAAATATGTTATTTGTAATGCAGATGAAGGAGATCCAGGAGCATTCATGGATAGAAGCGTTCTTGAAGGAGACCCTCATGCAGTTTTAGAAGCTATGGCTATTGCTGGTTATGCAATAGGAGCAACGAAAGGCTTTATATATGTTAGAGCTGAATATCCGATAGCAGTTCATAGATTAGAAATTGCTATTGCACAAGCAAAAGAATTAGGAGTACTTGGTAAAAACTTATTTGGAACTGATTTCAACTTTGATATTGAAATAAGACTTGGAGCCGGTGCATTTGTATGTGGTGAAGAAACTGCTTTAATGCAATCAATTGAAGGAAAAAGAGGCATGTCTAGAAATAAACCTCCATTCCCAGCTAACAAGGGTCTTTGGGGAAAACCTACAATTATAAATAACGTTGAAACTTTAGCAAATGTACCTCAAATAATCAATAAAGGTGCTGAATGGTTTAAAAGTTTTGGTACTGAAAAATCATCAGGTACAAAAGTATTTGCTTTAGGTGGTAAGATTAACAACACAGGTCTTGTTGAAGTTCCTATGGGAACAACTTTAAGAGAAGTAATTTATGATATAGGTGGCGGATGTCCAAATGGTAAAGCTTTTAAAGCAGTACAAACAGGTGGACCTTCAGGTGGATGTTTAACTAAAGATCACTTAGAAACACCAATTGATTATGATAATCTTATTGCTCTTGGCTCTATGATGGGTTCAGGTGGAATGATTGTTATGGATGAAGACAACTGTATGGTTGATATTGCTAGATTTTTCTTAGACTTTACTGTTGATGAATCATGTGGAAAATGTACACCTTGTAGAGAAGGTACAAAGCGTATGTTGGAAATTTTAAATAAAATAACAGAAGGCAAAGCTACAATGGAAGACTTAGATAAGCTTGAAAAACTTGCTCAAAATATTAAAGATACTTCTTTATGCGGATTAGGACAAACTGCTCCAAATCCAGTATTATCAACAATGAGATACTTTAGAGATGAGTATGAAGCACATGTTAAGGAACATAGATGTCCTGCAGGAGTGTGTCAAGCATTATTAAATTATGTAATAACTATGAATTGTAAAGGATGTACAAAATGTGCACGTTTATGTCCTGTTGGAGCAATTGAAGGAAAAGTTAAAGAGCTTCATACAATTGATCAAAGTAAATGTATAAAATGTGGTGCTTGTATGGATGCATGTTCATTCCATGCAATCATTAAAAAATAGAAAGGTAGGTGTTGAATTTGGATAAAATAAATATGACGATTAATGGTATACAAGTTAGTGTACCAAAGGATTATACAGTATTATTAGCAGCCAGAGAAGCTGGCATTGATATACCTACACTTTGCTATTTAAAAGATATAAATGAAATAGCAGCTTGTAGAGTTTGTGTTGTTGAAGTTGATATTAAAGGTGTTCCTATGAGAAATCTTCCTGCATCTTGTGTATTGCAAGTACAAGAAGGTATGAATGTTAGAACAAATACACCTAAAGTAAGAAATGCTGTTAGAATGAACGTTGAACTAATATTGGCAAACCACAATAGAGAATGTTTAACATGTTTGAGAAATGGAACATGCGAATTACAAAAGCTTTGTGATGAGTTAGGTATTAAAGATGTAGAATTTGAAGGCGAAAAAAGAGAATCAAAAGTGGATAATTTATCTCATTCAATAGTAAGAGATTCAAGCAAATGTATACTTTGTGGAAGATGTGTAAGCACATGTAGGGATGTACAAGGTATTGGAGTTTTGGATTTTACTAACAGGGGATTCCATACAGAGGTTGCTCCTGCATTTAATTATAGCATGAAAGATGTTGATTGTGTATATTGCGGACAATGTATACAAGCATGTCCAGTTGCAGCTCTTCGTGAAAGAACTTATATAGATGACGTTTGGGATGCAATTGATGATCCTGAAAAATTTGTTGTTGTACAAACAGCTCCAGCTGTTAGAGCATCACTTGGTGAAGAATTTGGTCTTCCAGTAGGTACTAGAGTAACTGGTAAAATGGTTTCAGCATTAAAAATGCTTGGATTTGACAAAGTATTTGATACAAACTTTTCTGCTGATTTAACTATAATGGAAGAAGGAACAGAGTTATTGAACAGAGTTCAAAATGGTGGTAAATTGCCAATGATAACTTCATGTTCACCAGGTTGGATTAGATTCTGTGAAATGAGATATCCTGATTTCTTAGATAATCTTTCAACTTGCAAATCACCACAACAAATGTTTGGTGCAATATTAAAATCATATTATGCTGAAAAAGAAGGAATAGATCCTAAGAAAATAGTATCTGTATCTATTATGCCTTGTACATCTAAAAAAACCGAAGCAAACAGACCTGAAATGGAAGTAGATGGTTTAAGAGATGTAGATATATCATTAACTACAAGAGAGCTTGGAGATATGATAAAACAAGCAAGAATTAAATTTAATTCATTGCCGGAAGGTCATGCTGACAATATTATGGGTGAATACACTGGTGCTGGAGTTATATTTGGTGCTACAGGCGGTGTTATGGAAGCTGCTCTTAGAACTGTTGCTGATATATTGACAGGAAAAGATTTAGAACAAATTGAATACCAAGCTGTAAGAGGTATCGAAGGAGTTAAAGAAGCTAGCGTTGTTTTACCAATAGGTGGTAAAGATACTGAAGTTAAAATAGCAATAGCTCATGGTACTAAAAATGCAGCAAAAGTGCTTGATTCCATTAGAGCAGGAGAAAAAGAGTACCACTTTATAGAAGTTATGGCATGTCCTGGCGGATGTGTTCATGGCGGTGGACAATCTCACGTATCTGCTAAAAATAGACTTGATGTTAACCCAAAAGTAAATAGAGCTAATGCTTTATATGAAGAAGATAGATCTTTAGGAATAAGAAAATCGCATAAAAATCCTGAAATAATTAAATTATATGCTGATTATTTAAAAGAGCCAAATGGTCATTTATCACATAAATTACTTCATACACATTATAAAAAATTAAATTTTTATAAAGTAGAGCAACAAGAAGAATTTGATAAAATAATAAAAGAATTAGATTTAATTTAAAAAAATACCGGCTAAGCCGGTATTTTTTATGAGCAAATTTATTTATGTTTAAAAATTTTTTAGAATAACTTTTAGTAGAGATATTAGTATGATATAATGAATACAATTTATGAAACAAAGACTAACGTCTTTGTCTGATTAGTGTATTCATTGTATCGGTGGGAAGCAAGCCGATTTACGTCTTGCTCTATGATATAATGACTAAAATAATTTAAATTAGGGGTGATATATATGATATTGATTAAAAATGGAAGAGTAATTGATCCTGCAACAAAAAAAGATGAGCAATTAGACGTATTAATAAAAGATAATTTAATTTACAAAATGGATAAGAATATTGAAATCCAGGGAGTAGAAACAATTATTGATGCGAAGGGAAAAATAGTAGCCCCTGGATTAATTGATGTTCATGTTCATTTCAGAGACCCTGGTTTCACTTATAAAGAAGATATTTCAACAGGTTCGCTTTCTGCTGCTCGTGGTGGATACACTACTGTAGTTTGCATGGCAAATACTAATCCTGTTGTAGACAATGAAGAAACATTAGAATATGTAAAAAAAGAATGTGAAAAATCGAAAATAAATGTATTGCAAGCATCTGCAATAACAAGAGGATTAAAAGGTACAGAATTAGTTGATATGGAATTAATGAAAAAATTAGGTGCCGTAGGTTTTACGGATGATGGTATTCCAATAATGGATAACAATATTGTAATGAACGCGATGAAAAAAGCAAAAGAATTAAATGTGCCATTAAGTTTCCATGAAGAAGATCCTTCTTTAATAGAGAATCCTGGCATAAACAAAGGAAAAATTTCAGAACAACTTGGTTTGGGTGGAGCATCACATTTAGCAGAAGATGTTATGGTAGCAAGGGATTGCATACTTGCAATTGAAACAGGAGCTAAAGTTAACATACAACATTTAAGTTCAGGTATTTCAGTTGATTTAATTAAATTTTCAAAATCCCATGGAGCAAATATTACTGCAGAAGTTTCACCACATCATTTTTCCTTGACTGAAGATGCTGTGTTAGAATATAAATCAAATGGTAAGATGAATCCTCCGTTAAGAACGGAAAAAGATAGATTGAAATTAATAGAAGGATTAAGAGATGATACAATAGAAATAATTGCTACTGATCATGCGCCCCACAGCAAAGAAGAAAAAGAAAGAGAGTTTACAAAAGCACCAAGTGGTATAATTGGTTTAGAAACTGCTTTGGCTCTTGGAATAACGAATTTAGTTAATAAAGGACATTTAAGCATGTTAAAGTTATTAGAAAAAATGACTGTAAATCCTGCTAAATTATATAATTTAACTTCAGGCTCTATTAAAGAAGGTTCTGTAGCAGATATAGTTATATTTGATCCTAGTGAAAAATGGGTTGTTAAAAATTTTAAATCTAAATCGACAAATTCTCCGTTTGTTGGACAAGAGCTATGTGGTAAAGTTAAATATACTTTATGCAATGGAAAAATAGTTTATCAAGATTAAGGAAACTTAAGGATAAATAATAAATTGATTATAAACTTATGCTTTGTTATACTGTTAGTAATATATTATACAAATAATATCCAATTGAGGTCAGTAAACATATAATATATAAGTTATAAAATAAAATAAGCAGGTGATATTGTGATTTATTTAGATAATGCAGCTACTACCTTTCCAAAGCCTAAAACAGTATATCAAAATGTTATGAAAGCAATGACAAAATATGGTGCGAATCCAGGTAGGGGAAGTCATGCTATGGCAATAGAAGGAGCTAAAGTTATATATGAAACTAGGGAGCTTCTGGCACAACTTTTTAATTTAGACGATCCTTTAAGAGTTATTTTTACATTCAATGCGACAGATGGATTAAATTTAGCTATTAAAGGATTGTTGAAACCAGGTGACCATGTTATTGTTACATCAATGGAACATAATTCAGTTTTAAGACCAGTTATGGAACTACAAAAAAAAGGTGTAGAAAATACAATTGTTTCATGTGAAACAGATGGTAAAGTCAAAGTTGAGGATATTGAAAGTGCAATAAGAGATAATACAAAACTTATCATAACAACACATGTTTCTAATTTAACTGGAACAATTTTTCCAATCGAAGAAATTGGAAAAATGTGTAAAAAACATCAAATCACTTATTTAGTTGATGCATCACAAAGTGCTGGTGTATTAGATATTGATGTTAAAAAGTGCAATATAGATTTTCTCGCTTTTCCAGGACACAAAGGTTTATTAGGACCCCAAGGAACAGGCGCTTTATTAATCAATAGCGATATACAAATGGATCAGTTAAAAGAAGGTGGAACAGGAAGTGAGTCTAGCAATTTAAGTCAGCCTAATTTTTATCCTGACAAGTTTGAAGCAGGCACACCAAATTTACCTGGTATCGCAGGGTTAAATTCAGGCTTGAAGTATATCATAAACAGAGGCACAGAATCGATTTACAGCCACGAAAAAAAACTTCTTGAATTATTCATCGATGAGATGAGAAAAAACGATAAAATTGAAATATATGGCCCAAAAGACATTGATGATAGATGTGGTGTTGTTCCTATTAATATTATTGGTGTTGATTCTTCAGAAGTGGCATATCTTTTGGATACGAATTATAATATTGCAGTTAGACCAGGTTTGCACTGTGCACCTCTAGCTCATAAAACAATTGGTACAGAAAAAGTTGGTGCTGTAAGATTTAGTGTTGGACCATTTACAAAAAAATCAGATATAATTGCAGCTGTAAAAGCATTAAATGAAATTTCTGAAAATGATTAATTTTATATTTTAATTTAACTAATTTAATATTGAAATTTATATAATAGGAAATCCTATTTCCTATTATATAAATTTATTTTTACATATTACAAAATAAACTTTAATATATTTAATTCTAATATTTTCTTAATGCAAAACAGTGTAATATTTGATATACTATATATTATACAAATTTTGATAAGGGAGAAATATGAAGAAGTTTATAATTTTCTTAATAATGATATTATTGATTATTGGAATAACAGTTTATTTTACAAATGGTAAAAAGTTGATTTCTAGTTTGGATGATAATAAAATTTACAAAATAAATAATCAAGAAGTAACAGAAATTAAAACACTAGATGTTTGCGAGTTTTTCAGTAAAGGAATCATTACTTATAATAATCAAAAAATTGCATTTATGGATTATAACAATAATTTGATATGGGAAAATGATAATAGAGTATTTACGGACAACATATATATAGGAGAAAACTACATATATAAATGTTTGGAAAATAGTGTTGAAATAATAGATAAGAACAATCAAAGTTATGTAGTGACTGAAATTCAAGGAGAAATTATAAATGTTTCACGTGAAAATAATAAAACATATATAATAACGAAACAAAATAATGGACAAAATTCACTATATATGTTAAATGAACACAATGAAGTTATAGTTGAGAATAAACAATTTGATGAATTAATTACCGGAATTTCAATTAACGATAAGTCTGAAGGATATAGTTTGAATACTTTAAAATATTCAAATGGAAAGCTGATTAATACATTATCATATAACTTAATAGATGATATGGAGCTTTGGAGTAAAACAATAGAAGATGAAATAATAATTAAAGTTAAAGTGTTAAACAATAATGTTTTAGTTATTGGAACCGAGAATATCTATTTTTTTAATTCAAATGGTAGTTTAATGTGGAAGAACAGTAATTATAATAAAATAAGAGATTATGAAATAAATGAGAAAGATCAAAGAATATATATTTTATATAAACAAGATGAAAAATCAGAACTTCTAGGTTATAATTTTGAAGGAAAAGTAAAAGAAATATACAAATTACCTGAAAGTACAAATAAATTTGATATTTTTAACAACAAAATATTTACATATAATGAAAATTCAATTAGCGTATTGCATGACAACAAAATAGATACATTAATTGAAGATAATAATTCGCAAATAACTGATTTTTATGTAGACAATAATAACAAGATATATTTATTATCAAAGGATAAGATAATTCAAGGCCAAATAAAATAAGCATTTAGTAGCATATATAAATTTATTATATGTTTAACATTAAAGTTCAATTAAAGTTGCATAATTTAAACTAAAGAATAAAATAGGAGGAAATTATGAATTTTATAGATATTATAATAATTATTTTCATTGGGTTAATATGTTTAGATGGATACAAAAGGGGATTTATAAAAACACTATTTGATACTATAGGTCTTATAGTAGCTTTTTTCCTCAGTAAGCAGTTTTATTATATTGCAGAAAATTTTTTATTAAAACACACGAAGTTATATATTAAGGTACATGATTTTTTTGAACTTAAAGCCACAGGATTTACAGAGATTTTACAAAACAGTACAGAAGACATTGCAAATTCATTTAGAGAAGCGTTAAAATTACCAGTTGAATTGCAAAATGTTGTAAGTAATATGTTCAGTGCTAACACTTCAACAAATTTAGATGCCTTTTCAATATTTGTAGACAATATTACTTTAATAGTAATTAGGTCAATAGGCTTTTTAATTACATTCTTAATAATTTATATAATACTCGTTTTAGCTTCTAATTTTATTAATATTATTTTCAAACTTCCAGTTTTAAATTTAGCTAATAGATTGTTTGGGGCTGCGATAGGAGCTGTCAAAGCAGTAATAATATTATACATAGCATTTGCAATTTGTTCACCACTAATTGGTTTTCTTCAAGATAACAAATTAGTAGATGGAATATTGGAGTCAGAATCAAGCAAAATATTTTATGATAACAATATTATATTAAATTATTTATCATATAAAGGATTTTATGAAAATTAAATGGAGGAAAAAATGAAATTAGTAGATGCAAGGGGAAAAACATGTCCACAACCCGTAATATTAACTAAAAAGGAAGCTGATTTAGGTGAAAATGAAATTGTAACAATTGTAGATAATGAAACAGCTAAATTAAATGTTATTAAATTTGGAACTAAACTCAATTTTGAATGCAAGGAAGAAGAAAAATCAGACGGAATATATATTACTTTAACAAAAGGCGCTCTTAGTGATAACAGTGAAAAAGATGAAGAAGTAACTTTGAAAATTAAAGAACATCTAAATAAAGGGTTTGTATTTGGTACAGACATACTTGGTAAAGGATCAGATGAACTTGGTAAAACACTTATGAAAGGTTTTATATATACAATAACTGAAACAAAACCATATCCAAACTTCATGTTATTTTTAAATGGTGGAGTAAAATTAACTACAGAAGGCTCTGATTCAATTGAAGATTTAAAAAAATTAGAAAATGCAGGAGTTAAAATTGTTTCATGTGGAACATGTTTAGATTATTACAATCTTAAAGATAAATTATTAGTTGGTCAAGTGACTAACATGTATGATATAGTAGAAACTATAACGAATTCAGATAATACAGTTATGATTTAAATAAAGGAGATATTAATATGCCCATGCAGTTAAATGTTGGAGACGTAGTTAAGCTTAAGAAAAAACACCCTTGTGGTGGCTACGACTGGGAAATACTTAGAGTTGGTGCTGATTTTAGAATAAAGTGCACAACATGTCAAAGACAAGTGTGGTTACCAAGAAGAGAAGTAGAAAGAAGAATTACTAAAGTGGTAAGCACTGTAGAGGTTCCAAAAGAAGAATAATAATAAGAATCCACACCATCAACGCAATCAAAGACTGCTGAGGGGTCCCGGAACCTTGTTGTATTCACAATAAAAAAATAAAAAGCACATTGTGCTTTTTTATTTTATAAATTATAATCCACTATTAAATTATTAATCCATTTCTTGCTGACATATCTTTTTAAAACAAAAAATAATTTTAAAAATTCTTCACTAAATACAACAGCCATTACTAGGTGAACAGGTAAATGCAAAACTAAAACTGCAAAGAATGAAAGTGGTACGCCTATAAGCCAAATACTAATTATATCAACAAACATGCAAAACTTAGTATCTCCGCCAGCTCTTAATATTCCGCAAATAAACAAATAAGTAAACATTTTTGGTGTGAAATAAATACAAAATACAATTAAAGCTTTATTCAAGTAGTAATTGGTAGACTCTGATAAATTGAAGAAGCTTATTATTTGACCTCTAAACAAAAATAACAAAATTGATAATGTAATACTTAATATTAAAGTAATTTTAATAAACTTCTTACTGTAATCAAAAGCTGTATCAATATTGTTTTTACCAATTTCATTTCCTATCATTACAGCACAGGCACTTCCAATTCCAAAGAACAATGCTTGAAAAAAATCAGAAATATTAGTTGAAATTTGAACAACAGCGATGGCATAAGAACCAATGAATCCATATGAAATAAGATAAACTGATGTACCAACTGACCATGCTGTTTCTGATAAAATAACAGGTAAAGAAGTTTTTAAAATATTTTTTAACATTGTTAAATTCCAAGAAGTGAATTCTTTAAAACTGCCAGCTAAAGGATGTTTCTTGTCTTTATAAATGAAATACAACAAAGTTAAAAACTCAAGAAATCTTGATATTAAAGTTGCGATTGCAGCACCTTGGACACCTAAGGCAGGAGCACCCATATTTCCAGTTATCAATAGCCAGTTAACAAATGTGTTGATACATAGAGCAATTCCATTAATAATTGTGGGTAATTTTAATTTGTGAATAGCCCTTGAATTAAAGCTGAAAGCAAATGATACAGCAGTAAAGAAATATGAAAACGCAATAATTCTTAAATATTGAGCTCCTAAATTTATTACATATGCATCATCAATAAAAATTCTCAAAATTTGCTCAGGAAAAAAGAAAACAGCAATAGAAAATATAATTGCTAAAGTAGAGCCTATAATTAAATCAATACCGAAAACTTTTTTGATGTTGTCAGTATCACCTATGCCCCAGTATTGTGCAATGAAAATAGAGGCACCACTAAAAATTCCGAAACACATGGTAGAAAAAATAAAATAAACTCGATTTGCTAAACCAACTGCAGTGATTGCATTTTCTCCAAGTTCACTAACCATAACAGTATCGACCATATTAAGTCCAATACTTATGACATTTTGTATAATAACAGGTAAAGCGATAAAAAACAATTTCTTATAAAAGATTTTGTCCTTAACAATATTATCAATCATATAACACCTATCCTTATTAGCTATTTATAGTTAATAGAAAATAACTTCCAATTAACTATAATTGTTATCAAAGAGCTATAAATTATAAATAATTCTTTACTTTGAAGAATAGAATTTCAAGCCATCAGATAATCTGCAACAATCATTATATATTAAAAGAAATATTAATACAATGAGAAAGTAAAACTAAAAATAAATATAAAAATGTATTGACATATAGCTGAAAATATATTATTATTAATTAAATAAATACCTTTAATCTAGCACAGAGAGGCTGGGAAGGAAAGTAAATGTAAATAAGAATTATTACGTCTTCCTTAGCCATGCTTATAGGAAGACTTTTTTTATAACCCATAGGAAAGTTCACACCGAAATTTTGTTTTATATAAAGAACTTTCCGTATATGGGTTTCAAAAAAAGCTACATTATAATGCTTTGATAAAAGCTTTTTTTATATAAAATATTGGGGGCTCGTATGGAACTAGATTATAATTTAATAAAAAACGAACAATTTAGAACTAGTAAATGGTCAGGAGGAACTACTACTGAGCTATGCATATATCCTGAAAATTCAGAATATCAAAATAGAGACTTCACTTGGAGAATCAGTTCAGCAACAGTAGATTTGGAAACATCCAAATTCACAACTCTTTCGGATTACGACAGAATAATAATGGTATTAAAAGGAAAGTTAATTTTACAACATGATGAAGGTGATTCAATAACTTTAAATGAACTTGATCAATATAAATTTGATGGTAATGCTAATACAGAAAGTAAAGGTAAGGTAACAGATTTTAACCTTATGATGAGAAAAGGATCATGTGTTGGAAAAGTTGAAGTTATACAATTAGATCCTAAAACAACTCTATCAACTATATTTTATGAAGAAAGAGTTGAGGAATATGATAATAGTGCAGATATTTATTACAACATTAAAGGCAAAATAAAAATGTCAATTAATGAAAGTAAAACTATAATATTAGAAAATAAAGATATACTAATAGTTAACAAGAAAAACAAAAAACAATCGACGCTATTTGAATGTTATAACAGCTATGAAGAAGAAGCAATAATTGTAAAGTCTAGTGTATTTTTTAATAAGTAATAAAAATTATCTTTAAAGTAGTCCAGTGAGGCTAAGAAGGAGGAAACATGTTAAAAGGTAGAAGTTTAATTGAACCAATGGATTTGTCGTTAGAGGAACTTGATGAAATTTTGGATTTAGCAGATAAAATCGTAGCTAATCCATCAGATTATTCAGATGTATGTAAAGGTAAGATATTAGCAACATTGTTTTATGAGCCAAGCACAAGAACAAGATTAAGTTTTGAAGCTGCAATGTTAAGATTAGGTGGAAGCATAATGGGATTTTCATCAGCAGATTCAAGTTCAGCTGCCAAGGGAGAAAGTGTTGCGGACACTATAAGAACAATAGCTTGTTATGCTGATATAGCAGCAATGAGACATCCAAAAGAAGGTGCACCGAAAGTTGCAGCAATGAGTACAGACATGCCTGTTATAAATGGAGGAGATGGTGGACATCAACATCCAACTCAAACATTGACAGACTTATTAACAATAAGATCATTAAAAGGAAAATTGGATAATTTTACCATAGGTTTATGTGGAGATTTAAAATTTGGACGTACAGTTCATTCCCTTATAAAAGCATTATCGAGATACAACAATGTAAAGTTTATACTTATATCACCAGAAGAATTGAGAATTCCTGAATATATAAGAGAAGAAATTTTAATTAAAAATGGTATTGAGTTCAAAGAAGTAGAAAGACTTGAAAATGTCATGAGTGAACTTGATGTGCTATATATGACTAGAGTACAAAAAGAAAGATTTTTCAACGAAGCAGATTACATTAGATTAAAAGATAGCTATATAGTAAATATGGAAAAACTTGAAATAGCTAAAAAAGATATGATAATATTACATCCTCTACCAAGGGTTAATGAAATTTCAGTGGAAGTTGATAGTGATCCAAGAGCATGTTACTTTAAACAAGCTAAATTTGGAATGTATGTAAGAATGTCTTTAATAATGAAATTGCTGGGGGTAGAAAAATAATGTTAAAAATAGATAGCTTAGAAAAAGGATTAGTAATAGACCATATACAAGCAGGAAAGGCTATGGAAATATACAAATATCTTAACCTTGATAAATTAGACTGCAGCGTAGCAATAATTAAAAACGTAAAAAGTAAGAAGTTTGGTAAAAAAGACATAATAAAAATTGAAAATAACATAAATATAGATTTAAAAGTTCTTGGTTTTATTGATCCTAATATTACAATTGATGTAATAGATAATAATAAAATAATTGATAAGATTAAGTTAGAACTTCCGTCTGAAATAGTAAATGTAGTGAAGTGCAAAAATCCAAGATGCATTACATCAATTGAGCAAGAAATTAAACATAAATTTAAATTGACTGATAAACAAAATAAAACTTATAGATGCGTATACTGTGACACAGCTTACGAACACAACTAGACATAAAGACAAGCTGATGAATAATTCATCAGCTCTATTCTTATATATAGCATTAATAAATTTGGAGGTATAATATGATAGTAGATAAATTATTTAAATTAGTTGCTGAAAAAGGACATGTGTGTGTGGGCTTGGATACGGATTACAGTTACATACCAACTTGCTTTACAGCAAAATTTACTTCTAAAGGTGAAGCAATATTTAATTTTAATAAAGAAATAATAGATGCCACATTTGATGTAGTAGCTTGTTACAAAGTACAAATAGCATATTATGAAGCATATGGACTTGAAGGACTTAAAGCATATGCAGACACATTAAAGTATATTAAAGAAAAAGGTTGTATATCAATTGCAGACATAAAAAGAGGAGATATTGCAAAAACAGCAGAAATGTACGCTTTAGGTCATTTTACAGGTGATTTTGAAGCAGATTATATCACAATTAATCCTTATATGGGTGTGAATGATAGCATTGAACCATTTATTAATTACGTACAAAATAATAATAAAGGGCTTTTTGTTCTGGTAAGAACATCTAATAAAGGTGCAAAAGATTTTCAATATATAAAAGATGAAAATGAAAATCCTCTATATGAAATTGTAGGTGGAAAATTAGAGGAACTTGCATTGAAGAATGTAGGGCAATGTGGGTTTAGTTCAATAGGAGCTGTTGTTGGTTGTACTAATAACGAAGAAGGAATTTCACTAAGAAAAAAAATCAAATCAATGTTTCTCTTAATACCTGGATATGGCGCACAAGGTGGTAAAGCAGAAGATATAGGAACTTATCTTACAAATGGAAATGGAGCTGTTGTAAATTCTTCTAGAGGAATTCTTCTAGCATATAAAAATGTAGAAAACGGAGAAACAAATTTTGCTCAATGTGCTAGAGATGAAGCAATGAGAATGAGAGATGATATAAGAGCTTTTGCATAGGCAATTAGGAGGTATAATTTGAAAGTTCAAAAAAGTAAAATACTAGAAAATAAATTAATATCAAATAAAATATATCAACTTGTTATAGAATTTAATGGAGAAGTAAAACCTGGTCAATTTTTCATGCTAAAATCATTGGATAATTCATATTTATTACCACGTCCAATAAGTGTAAATGATGTAAATGGAAGTACAATCACATTTTTATATAGAGTTGAAGGAATAGGGACTACAGTCATAAGTAAAATGAGGGAAGATGATGAAATACAATCATTTGGTCCTCTTGGTAACGGCTTTGATACAACAAAACTTTTAGGAAAAGTTGCTGTAGTAGGAGGAGGCATAGGCATAGCACCGCTTATGTATTTAACTAAAATTTTAGGTAAAAATGCAGATGCATATCTTGGCTACAGAAATAATGTGTATATAGCAGAAGAATTTGAAAAGTATGCAAATAACACAGTTATAGTAACAGAAGATGGTAGTCAAGGACAAAAAGGTTTTGTAACAGATTATATAGATTTTGATAAATATGATGTTGTAGTAACATGTGGTCCAGAAATAATGATGAATAAAATAGTTGAGAAATGCAGAGAGAAAAAAGTTCAATGTTTTATATCTCTTGAAAGAAGAATGGCTTGTGGTTTAGGAGCATGTCTTGGATGTACAGTTGAAACTGTACATGGCAATAAAAGAGCATGTAAAGACGGTCCTGTATTTTCAAGCGAAGAACTTATATAACAACAGGAGAGAAAATATGGCTAATTTAAAAATAAAAGCAATGGGAATTGAATTTAAGAATCCTGTTTTAACAGCTTCAGGAACATTTGGGTTTGGGGAAGAATTCTCAGAAATATATGATTTATCAATACTCGGAGGAATTTGTAGTAAAGGGCTTACTTTGAACCCTAAACAAGGTAATAAAGGCATCAGGTTATGGGAAACTCCTATGGGGCTTATAAACAGCATAGGTCTACAAAATCCGGGAGTTGATAAGTTTATAATAGAAGAACTTCCTAAAATGAAAAAATATGACACTAAGATAATTGCTAATTTAGGAGGAAACACAACAGAGGAATACTTAATAGGTATTGAGAAGCTAAATGAAACTGATGTTGATATAATTGAATTAAATATATCATGTCCAAATGTAAAAAGCGGCGGTATGGCATTTGGAGTTAAAAGTGATGTAGCTTATGATATAGTTTCTCAAGTAAGAAAAAAATGCAAAAAACCTCTTATGGTAAAATTATCACCTAATGCAGAAAACATAACGGAAATGGCTTTAGCATGCGAAGCAGGTGGAGCAGATTCAATATCACTTATTAACACAATAAAATCAATGGCTATTGATATTAAAAAAAGAAAGGCAGTATTTGATAACATATATGCAGGCCTTTCTGGACCTTGTGTAAAGCCTGTAGCGTTAAGAATGGTTCATGAAGTATCTAAAGCTGTTAATATACCCGTATGTGGTTTAGGAGGCATTATGACAGCTACAGATGCTATTGAATTCATTATGGCCGGAGCAACACTTATTCAAATAGGAACAGCTAATTTTATAAAACCAGACATAGCTGTTGATATAATAAATGGGATTTCTGAATTTATGGATAAAGAAGGAATAAATTCTCTTAATGAAATTAAAGGAATAATATAACGATGGGATAGCAATCGAGTAGTAATAGTAAAAACTATTGCTTATAAAACATTAATCAATGCTTAATCAATTGTTCAATCTATAATTAAAAATTGGAGGTATATGAAATGAGTATAAATGTAGTTGAAGTTTTAAAAGAATGCAATGCTTTGTTAGAAGGTCATTTTTTATTATCATCAGGTAAACATAGCAATAAATATTGCCAATGTGCTAAATTAATGCAGTATCCTGATAAAACTGAAAAAGTAATAGCTATCGTAGCAGAAAAAGTAAAAGACCTTGGTATAGATGTAGTAGTAGGACCAGCTATGGGAGGCATTACAGCTGCTTATGAACTTGGCAGACAATTAAATGTTAGAGCAATTTTTACAGAAAGAGAAAACAATGTAATGACTTTAAGACGCGGCTTTGAAATTAAGCCAGGCGAAAAGATATTAATAATGGAAGACGTTGTTACAACAGGAAAATCATCTATGGAAACAGCAAAAGTTCTTGAAAACTACGGAGGAGAAGTAATAGGGATAGGTTGTATAGTAGACAGAAAAGTAAGTGAAATTATATTACCTTTATACAGTTCTGTAGAATTAATATTTGAAACATACGACGCAGATAACTGCCCATTGTGCAAAGATGGTTCTTCGCCAACTAAACCAGGCAGCAGAAAATTCTAAATAATAAGAACCCCACCCATCGACGCAATCGAAGATTGCTGATGGGCCCCGGGAGCCTTGTT
>Ga0074193_1000537_pt1 | contig 60478 bp, 47 predicted proteins | sample EPASupsiteHSE605_FD_64523 | JGI IMG/M metagenome (GOLD analysis project Ga0074193, IMG submission 64523) | Bioremediated contaminated groundwater from EPA Superfund site, New Mexico - Sample HSE6-05 | ecosystem: Environmental > Aquatic > Deep subsurface > Groundwater > Contaminated ...
GTTTGAAATGCTATGTCATCTATTACTTTAATTATTTTTCCTATTTGTCCAGATGCTTTGCTTATTTCATTTATAGCTATTAATAGCTCTTGCATCTTCTCATTTCCATTTTCAACTTTGTTAGAAGCTTCTAATGATTTATTACCCGCATCTTTAGCTTCATCTGCTGTATTTTTGATTGCATCAGCTAGCACATTAATTCCAGCTGATAATTCTTCAATTGAACTTGCTTGTTCTGTGGCTCCTTGTGATGTTGCTGATGCTCCACTTGCTATTTGTTCTGCTCCACTATTAATAGCTTCTGATGAATCCTTTATTTCTCCAATTACTTGTTTTTGCATCTCACTAACATTTATTAATGCTTTTTTGAGTTTTTCAAATTCGCCAGTATATTCATACTTTAAGCTTAAACTTAAATCTCCATCTGCAAATTGATTTAATACTTCTGAACTTTCATCTATATAATCTATATATTTCTTTAACCTGTCTGTTAAGCTGCTTATTGATTCTGCTAATTTTCCTACCTCATCATTTGAAGATACATTAATTTCAACATCTAGGTCACCATTAGCTAGCTTGTCTGATACTCTTTGTATCTGTACTATTGGTTTTGTCATTTTTGTTATCAATATAAAAATTAATAATAGTAATAACATTCCAACAATTAAAAAGATAAAAATTACTTTATTTGATAAATCTTCAGTAGCTTGTGAAAATTCTGATTCACTCATAGATGATACCAACTTCCACCCCGTATCGCCTATAACGCCTAAACTACCAACATATTTTTCACCATTTTCTTCATATTCTATTAATTCAGTATTACTTTCTTTAATAGCAGATACTAATTTCTCATCAAATCCTACTTCTGTTACATTCTTTAATACTTTATCAGCATCTTTGCTATAAGCTATATTATTGTCACCTGTAAAAAGTGTAAAATATCCGCTTTCACCAAATTTATTGTCCCCTGTAATTTGTTCAAGTTTATCTAATAAAATATCAACACATACTTCTCCAATCACTTGTCCATTTACATTTATTGGAACTGATAATGTAACTGCCATAGAGCCAGTGTTAGAATCTTCATATATCTCTGAAACATGCTTTAATCCATCTTGCAGAGTGCTATAATATGCTTTTTTAGTTAAATCAACATCTTCTTTAACCACAGTTTTTGATGATGTTATATAACTAGATGGACTTTCTTCAGCTACATAAACTGAGCTAACAACTCCATCATATCCCTTTTGAGCATCCTTTAATATAGCAATTACATTGGAAAAATCTTTATTTGTTGTTACACTTGTTCCATTTTGAGTACTAATTAAATAATTTTGTACTGTTTTGTTATTTGATACCATTTCTGCCACAACTGTATAACGTTCAAAAAATTCATTTGCTTCTCCACTTACCCTCATAGCCTTCTCTAACAATAACTCTTTCTTTGTGCTTTCATATTCTGAACGCACATTAGACGAAATTACAACTCCACTTATGGTTAGTAGCACTAAGCATGCTATAAATATTGCACTTATAAGTTTTCCTCTAATAGTTCTTACCTTTTTACTATTTTTTTTATCACTAATTTTTATACCATCTTTGACAATTTTACTATTTTTAATAAATCTCATTTTTTTACCTTTCTTAACCACTTTATTTTTTATTGAACAAGAATATATCGGCAAGAAATTTAAAATATTTATAAAATAATAAGTACAATTTTATTCCAATTAAAAAATAATTTACTAATGTATGATTTCCATTTTAAAATTTGTTGAAAAATAAGTTTTTATTTATTAACAATATGAACTTAGTAATTAATAGAAATTTCTTATAAATATTACCAAAATAAATATTTTATATAATCAAATACTAATTTAAAAGAAAATAATGTTTAAGAAAGGATAAATATGAATAAATCACATTATAGCGTAAGTAGATTAAGAAATGAACAAATGAAAACGCAGATCAAAAATGTGTTAAATGAATTAGATGGCGTTAAAATGGTTAATATCGATTTAGCAAGAAGCACAATTGAAGTTGGATTTGATGAATCTTTAGATGAAAATCAAATTAAGCAATGCATAGAACAAGTTGGATGCAAAATTGAATAACATAGCTTTATATTAATAGCACTTAAAAAGTGCTATTTTCTATTATAAATTTAGGAGGTAATAAGTTTGGCAATGAGTAAGAAAATGTTTAACCAATTCGAAGGAATAGCTTCATTGATCAATAATACTCCAATGCTTGAAATATCACTAAAATATAAGGGTGAAGACAGAAAAGTCTATGCCAAAGCAGAATATTACAACTATACAGGAAGTATAAAAGATAGAATTGCTTACCATATCTTGAAACAATCATATGAAACAGGTATGATCAAAGAAGATGATATAATAGCTGAAGCAACTAGTGGTAACACTGGAATTTCCTTTTCTGCTATTGGTGCATACCTTGGAAATCCAGTTACAATATATATTCCTGACTGGATGTGTCAAGAACGTGTAAATTTAATTAAAAGCTATGGAGCAACAATTCAATGCGTTTCTAAAGAAGATGGAGGTTTCACAGGGTGCATTGAATTAGCCGATAAAATGGGAGTTAAAAAAAATGTATTCTTACCACATCAGTTTTCAAATCCTTTGAATGTTGATGCTCACTATAAAACTACTGGTAAAGAAATTTTAGAACAGATTAATAAATTCAGTAAAAAACCAGATGGTATAGTTGCTGGCATAGGTACAGGTGGAACTCTCATGGGAATTAAAAAGGCTATTCAAGAAGTATATCCAAAATGCAAAGCATTCCCACTAGATCCATCAAATTCTCCAATACTGGCTTCAGGCGGAAAAATATTTGGTCCACATAGAATTGCTGGAATAGGAGATGAATTTATACCTGATATTGTTAAACTAGATCAGCTCAATGAAATCATAATGGTTGATGATGGTGATGCAATTAATATGGCAAGAAAGCTATCTTGTGTATTAGGTATTGGAGTTGGTATTTCTTCTGGTGCTAATTTCCTTGGTGTAATAAAAGCTCAAGATATTCTCAATAATAAGGATGCGGTTGTTATTACAGTTTTTGCTGATGACAATAAAAAGTATTTAACTACTGATATTATGAAAGAACAACCAATTAAACCTGATCACTTATCTCAAGATATTGAATTGATTGATTTAAAAGCTATAAAATGATACTAAATTTTAACAAATTAAATTTAGAGCATCTAATTTAATTTAGATGCTTTTTCATTTATCATTTTCAGAATTTATAAAGTAAAACCACCCTTGACCATTATACTTTTCTTCTTCTAAATATTTTAATTTGAAATTTGATTTTTCTTTAAGTTGTTCAACATATTCTTTAGCTTCTGTAAAGTATTTCTCGTATTCTTCAAGACGAGATATTTCTTGTTTGAAAATATATTTATTGGTAGAATCGTCTAAAAACTTAATACTTTCCTTTATACCAAAGTTTTCTACAATGCTTAACTTTTTATCATAATACTTATGTCTCCATTTTCCTGTTCTTATGTCAACAACATAATCAGAAAGAAACAGATATCCAAATTCAGCTATGAACTCAATTGCTTGGCATATGAAATCAACTTCATCTTCATTCATTATATAATGAATGTTAAATCTAAGCCATCCTGGCTTTACTGAAGAAATACCGTCCTCTACAAATTCTCTGAAAATTTTAGACGTTTCATCGCTTATATCTAATAGCCTATGACCATAAGGTGCTGCACATGAACAACCTGCTCTTGTTTGAATTCCAAACAAATCATTTATTAATTTAGCTGCGTATCTTGGATGAATGTATTTATCCTTATGCATTATTTTGATAGAGATTATAGGAAGCCTATTATTTTCATCAGTTGGTCCAAGAATCTCAATATTTGAATTTGTTTTTAATCTATAAATAATTTTTTTTGTATAATATTTTTCTTTTACTTCTATATTATCTATTCCAATTAAATTTTTCAGTTCAATAGCTAATGCTGCTTTGATTATCTGAATTATTCCAGGAGTTCCTGCCATTTCCCTTTCTTCAACATTGTTAATATAGTCTTGCCCAAATGAACTTACATAGTTAACTGTTCCACCACCAGCTACTGTAGGAGGAATTGTTTTATCATATAATTTTTTATTTATAACAAGAATTCCCGATGTTCCTGGTCCTCCTAAAAATTTGTGTGGAGCTAAATAAATAGCATCAAAATATGATTTTTCACTTTTATTCATATTTATTTCTACATATGGAGCACATGCAGCAAAATCAAAACATGCTAAAGCATAATTTTCGTGTAAAATTTCTGCAACATCCAATACAGGAGTAATTATCCCAGTTACATTTGAAGCTGCTGAAAAAGAACCTATTTTGAGTCTATCTTTGTATTTTATGTCAGAAACTTTTCTTTTTAAATCATCTAAATCTAAAGTTCCATCTTGATTAAGTCCTATCTCTACTAATTCTGCAAGACCTTCTTTCCAAATAAGAATATTTGAATGATGCTCATATGGTCCTATAAATACTACTGGAATATTTATTAATAAATCAGTTGATTTATTAATTATATCATCAATTCCTTTATCACAATTTATATATTCTTTTATTATATTATCTATCCTTATTTTAGTAGCAGGAGAAATATATATACCAATAATTTTAGCAAATCTTTCAATTGCTCCAGTTGCTCCTGTACCAGAAGGTATCAAGTAACAATTTTTTTCAGCATTGAGATGTCTTTTAATTATAATTTCAGATTTATGTAAAATTTTAGTCATAACTTCTCCAGTCATGTCATCTTCTGTATGGGTATTACCATAACATTGCTGTATTTCAAGTAAATATTTTTCTATAAAACTTAATGCTTTTCCTGAAGCGGTAAAGTCAGCATAAGTCAATAATCTTTCTCCATATGGTGTTTCAAATTTATAGTCTTTTCCTATTAATTCATTGCGAAGCGTTTCAAATGAAATACTCATGAATAACTTCCTTTCTTTATTTTAACTTTTATTAATCATTGCTCACAACTATTGTTTCGTAGATATTAGTTATTATACTTTTTTATTTTTTTCTTAATCTTAAAATTAAAATATTATAAATTTAATTAGTATTAATAATCAAAAGATGCAAAATAAATTTATTTTTATTATAATAATATGAAAAATGCAATGCAGCTTTGCTTTATAGCAAAATTGCATTGCATTTGTTATTTATATGTTACATTGACCTGTACTTGAATCACAATACATTGGTTCTCGAATTAGTTCTATAAAAAAACCATTTCCAGCTTGTACTTTCTTTATCAATTTTTTATAAATCAAATTATCTATAACTTGATTTAGTTCAATATCTGAGAAATCAAAAGTAGTTTTAATTTCTACAAGTGCTGAATTTTCATATTTCTCAATAAATTTCAAAACATTGTTTTCAGTCTTATCAATATGATTCATTTTTACAGCATCATTAGTCATATTTTTAATAACAGATTTCACTGCATCAAAAGTCTGATATCCTCTTAGCAACAACTTTTTATCTCCATACTTTATTAAAAACGAAGGAAATCCTCGAACTGAATATTGACTTGCAATATTCAAATCTTTTTTAAATTCTTCCTCTGCAGATCCATCAGTAAATCTTTCAATGAATTTGGAAATATCAAGTCCAGATTCATTTGCTAGTTCTATTAATACTTCAGTCCTACTTGTTTGTCTTGAATGTATATCAGTAGCTTCTCTTATTTTCCTTAGAAATTTATTTGCTAATTCTTCATTTTCCATTTGGGCTGCTTTATATGCAATGTTTTGAGGATAAGATGAAGGATATTCGTTAGAAAATAAATTAAAAGCTTCTATATTAACTGGCATACCATGTTTTTCGGAAGCTTCTAAATAATGTTTTGCGATTTGTTCGTTTGATTTTTCAGCATTTCCGCCTATGTTGTTAAAACTATCATAAAACTCCCTTATGTCTTCAACAAGTCCACCCATTACAAATTTCACTTTTAGTTTATCTCCATAAACAGTTTCTAATTTTCTTAAAAGTGGTTCGCTACCCCAACACCAAGTACAAATAGGATCTGTAAATTCAATAACTTCTATAATTTTTTCTTGTTCCATAATTTATTCCTCACATATTTTAACAATGCAGTGTAAAATTATGTATTCTTACACCGCATTTTAATTAATTTCTATAATCTTAAATTATTTAAATACCTTTATATGCTCACTTGATATTTGAAATTGTTTTTCGTCAGGTTGTGCTGCCTGCTTTCCAAAAGGCATTTGTGCTATAAACTTCCAATTACCTGGTATGTTCCATTCTTTCTTTACATCTGCTTCTATAAGTTCAGTATAGTGTTGCAATGATGCACCAAATCCTTCATTTTGCAAAGCTGTCCAAACAACTAGCTGAAGCATTCCACTTGATTGTTGAGACCAAATTGGAAAATTATCTTTATAAGTAGCAAATTGTTCTTGAAGATATTTTACTACATTTTGATCTTCAAAATATAAAACTGATCCATATCCACTTTTAAAAGAATTAATTTTGTCTTCAGTTGGCTTGAAATTTTCTGCTGGAACAACCTTTCTTAAAGATTCTAATGTTATATTCCAAAATCTATCATGTTGTTTTCCTAATAGCAATACAACCCTAGCACTTTGAGAATTAAATGCAGATGGTGTATACTTTACTGCATGTTCAACTATTTCTTTAATTCTATCATCTGAAACTACTTCATCTTTACTAATCCCATAAAATGTACGTCTTTCTGTTACTGCTTCGAAAAAATTTTTTGTCATTTTTTATTCCTCCGTTATATTTAACTTTCTTTATTTTAAACTTATTTTGTAACCATGAAATGATAAAAATCTTTAGCATCTTTATCATTTTAATTAAACTTTCTAAGCTATTATACTTTTCCCTTTTTTATGGCTTACATACAATTCTTGATTTATATCTAAAATTTCTTTTTATCTATTTTTCTTAACATTTTAATCTCTCCTATTATAATATTTTACTTTAAAATTGTTATTTGTCATTAATTAGTATAATACTAATTAGTAGTATTAGTTTTAAAAAGTAGGTGTATTATTTATACACCCGATAATTTTTTTAATAAAATTCTCAAATTTTCCTTTTCTTCTATTGACAAAGCACTGAAAATTTCATTTATGTTTGCCATGTGATCAAGAAAATTTTCAGTTATAATTTTTCGCCCCTTTTCTGTTAAACTAATTAAATTAACACGTCTATCATTAGGGTCAATGCTTCTTTTAACAAGATCGTCTTTAACTAAGTTTTCAATAACAACGGTCATGTTTCCACTAGTAGAAAGAACTTTCTCGGTTATTTCACATACCCTCTTATCTCCCTTGTGATACAGCAATTCAAGTACTGCAAACTGGGAAACTGTAACTCCTGCCTTTTTAATTGTTCGATATTCTCTTTTGTGTACACTTTGAGAACATCTGCTTAAACTTATTAAAGTTTTTAGGTTTAAATCACTTTCATAACCATAACTAATTTTTTTCTTATCCATGAATATAATATAATACTAATTAGTACTATTGTCAAGCATAAATTTTTATTTTTTAAATTTGCGAATATTTAATTAGTTAACTTTTAAGGTAATGGATTTTAACAATATACTATTATTCCCATATGGAATACATAATACTTTGTGCAAAAAAAAGAAAATCAGGGATTTAACCCCAATTTTATAAAATGCAATTAATAGGATAACTGCGCCTATTACATATTTTAAAATCTTACTAAATATACTGTAGCTTTCGTTACAAGTAATTTTTTTCACGAAAACTGTAGATGTTCCTGCTGCCAATACCAAAATGTTATGACATATTGAATATAAAAGAAGGAGTAGATTTGCGATTTTTTTCAACGTTATTATTTGTCTGTTTCCTCATTCTTTACAATCCCCATCCTGGAAGCATATGAAATAACTTGGGCACGATTCGCTAGATGCAGCAATTCTACAATTCTCCCCATATGGTACTTTACCGTACGTTCTGTAATTCCCATGGCGTCCCCAACTTCCTTATAGGTTACACCTTTTGCAACCATCTCCAATACATCCAATTGCCTTCTTGTAAGGTTTCCTTTTATTTTATCTTCTTCCCCATCTAGCGAGGAATTATGGTTAAATGTGTAGCTGTATTTAAATTCTTTTAACAGTCTGGGAGCAAGACCCGTAGAAATAGGAACCTCACCATTTTCAAGATCGGTCAGCATTTCAATTAGATCTTTAGCATCTGTATTTTTCAGCAGATATCCAGAGGCTCCATACTTAACTGCTTGAAAAAGGTCATCATCTTCTTCTGATATAGTCAACATTATAACCTTTATGTACGGCATATCTGCCTTAATCAGTCTTAATGCATCCAGCCCGCTATATTCTGGCATTTTAATATCCATCAAAATAATGTCAGGTTTCAGAATTCGAGCCTTATTAAAAGCTTCCCTACCATCTTTTGCCGTACCTATAACCTCTATCCCATGTGTTTTAAGAACATATTGAAGACCTTCCAAAAATAATGGATGGTCATCTACCAGCATCACTTTCATCTGCATTTTTTTCTTCCTCCTTTAGCGGTACATATAAAGAAATCCTGCTTCCCTTTCCTACCGTTGATTTTATATTGATTTGTGCACCTATTTCTAAGGCGCGCTCACGCATTATGCTCAATCCAAATCTTGTTTTAGTACCATTATAACACTGATCAGTATCAAATCCATTTCCATCATCCTCTACAAAAGCACACAACTGTTCTTGCAAAACTGAGAACGTTATCAAAATATTCTTTGCTTCTGCATGTTTTCTGATATTATTCAAGGCTTCTTTAACAATTTTCAATATATTGAGCCTTATATTTGGACTTAATTGTTCCCATGAAAATTGAAAAGGAATATCAAGCTTTACTTTCAAACCTGTTTTCTCCTCAAAGCTCAATATGTATTGTTGCAATGCAGATATAAAATCCTGCTCTGTAGTTTTTTCAATTCTAGCATTGTGGATATATTCCCTTAGGTCACTATTTGATGTTTGAGCAGCATCCACAAGTTTGTCGAGTTCTTGCGATACAATTTCAACACCTGCATTCGTAAGCTCCTGCTTGATACCCTGTGCCTGAAGGCTAATAAAGCCAAGAACTTGTCCGATATTATCGTGCAAGTCTCTAGCTATTCGTTCTCTTTCTTCAATAACAGCAAGCTTCCATTGCTGTTTTAAAAATTCCAGCTGAGCCTGCTTCTTTTCAGTTATCTCATAAGTTACTCCAAGCCTTCCTATGAGCACACCCTTGCTATCGATAAGCGGCGAAAAAAATACCTCATAAACCTTTGTTGATGCATTCCTATTAATAGTAAATTCAGTATGGGTAACTGTTCTATCTAAATAAGCCGCCTCTAGTTCTGGAATTTTGCTGCAAACCTCTTCTACTTTCCTTGCGGAAATCCGAGAAAAAGTTAGACCTACAATCTTTTCAAAGGCAGGATTAATATCCAATACCCGATTCTGCAAATCGAGCACCATAACTCCTGCGTCCATGATCTCAATAACTTTAGCACGGGCTATTGGAACCAAGTCAAAAAATTTAAAATGGAAAATACTCCAAGTCATAATTAAACCCGCCGGTCCAAAAAATATCGGTGTTGTATCAAATCTTTTTACTAGACTAAAACCTAAAACATATAGGACATTAGGTATCACTATAAAACTTGCTCCTAATAGTAGTGCAACTGTTTGTTTTCTATAAATGCTATTATTAAAAAAAGCTGCCTTAATAAGAAGTCCACACGAAGCTAAATTCAAAACATGAGAATATATAACATGAATATAGAAAACAGGCCCATATTTTTTACCTATGACTGGAAAATACCCACTGTAATCCATATGCATGTCATACCTAATCAAACCATGCAGTCCATCCGTCCACACAAGCAATATAATAATAGTAGGTACCACTGCAATCCATAAAATTCTTTTATTTTGAACCCATCTGTCATTACCAGTAAATTGCATGCATAATGTCAACAAAGTTACAGGTGAATAACAATATGAGAAATACTGCATGTTTGCCCAAAAAAGCTTAGTAGCAAAATCACTGCTTGACATTTCAAGTGCATTGGCTCCTGACCATAATGTCACTACAAACATACTTAGTATAAAACCAGGAGCACATTTGGCATTTTTCTTTCTAATGAATGCATATATTCCAAGGGACAATGAAATAATTGCAGATGTAATTAATAGCCATATATATGGAATGTATTTGTATTTCATATTTTTCCCTCCTACCTAATTCACTAACAATTTATAATAATTATTACCCCTTTGACTACTTATAATATCTTTTTAGTATATCTTCAAATTTTTCAATTACATTATTAATTCTATTCTTAATATAATACATCTTTTTGTCATTTTCAACATTATTTAAATATTATATTTTTTCACGTCTGAAATACAATTGTTTTTTTATCACAAGTACCTATGTTATATCCAATTAATGAATTTTAATTTTTTCGTTGTTCTCAAAGATACCGACAATTCTTTTAGAAAAACAAAAGCTGTCCTTCGTTAAGTAGGAAGGACAGCTAAATTAAAGTAAGTGCTTTTAATCATAATCCAGCTCAAGAGCCTTTTTAAGAATAACAGCCATGTTTGAACGGGGTGCGTTATCAGTAGGAGCCAACTTGCTATCCCCAATTCCATCTATAATACCGGCTTCATATAATGCTTTTATTGCTGGAGCTGCATATTCAGCAACACTGTCATCATCATTAAAACCAATATAATTACGAGTTTTGGTTAAATTTGTCTCGCTTTTTTGCAATACTGCATATAGGATTTTCATCATATCCTGCCTTGTAATGTACTGTCCTGTGCCGAATTGTTCATTACCTGTACCGCCTATAATGCCGGCTTCATACAATGCACCGACATACTGCTCATACCAGCTGCCATGTTCGACATCAGTAAATCCAGTTTTTCTGCCAGACCAAGAAAGCCCATAAGCTAATGCAATAAACTTAGCAAATTCTTCTCTGGACAATGGCTTTTCTGGTGCAAACACATTTCCATCCATACCTTCTGCAATACCTCTTGACGAAAGGAAAGTAACAGCATCATAATACCATGCATCCTTGCCAACATCCGAAAACTCTTTAATATTATTTTCTATGCCAAATTTTGTAAGGTCTGATGTTGAAAAAACTACCTTACCATCTTTATATCTGCCATTATAAGAAGCTTTCAATTCTCCGTTCTCTGTCATAAAACATACCACCACCGCATTCGGATTTTCATTATCCTTAAGCGCATATGGTACGCTGATTTTTACATTGCCTTTATCAAGCTTGGTTACTTCTTTGTCTCCAATTTTGAGAGAAACAGTATACATCTGTGTTTTTCCAGATGCTCCAAGAGCTTTAACTGACATTTTGACAGTTCCACTTTTCGCTCCATTCAACAGCTCATCAATCGTAGCTTGATCAAATTCGGCTGTATACTTGTCCGTAGCAATGATTGTTGGTGAATTGCCGTCTGCCGTTATTTCAACCAATCCTAATGTTCCATCATCTGAAGTTGAATTATCTTTCTCATCGTCGGAGGATTTTTCACTGACATTAACATTAACGCTGCAGTTCTTGCAGTCTTCAAGAGCAAGACTATCTAATACATCGCCTTTTATACTGTTCCCGTCCAGGGTCTGTAAGCTTACATTAACCTTTGGAACTGCATATGCTGTTATAACAGCACTTCCCGCTTGCAATGCAGTTATAACTCCTTCGGTATTAACAGATGCTACACTGCAATCCGATGATACATATACTATATTGTTTTTTTCTGAAGCTTCATCAGGATAAATATTTGTTGTAGCTGTTGCATTTGAACCTTGTTGTATATTTAATTCAGTTTGTGTCATTTTTATGTTGTCAACTTCATTAATTATATTTCCGAGCATTTCTGAAATTTGTTTTTCAACACTGCCATCTTGTTTAACTAGCATATTTCCGTCTTTTTCAATGCTAACCTCAATATCAGCACATCCATCTGTCAAATACTCATTAAACATCTCAAAACTTTCATCAATGGTGAACATATTATTTGCTTGTTTATCATCAAGTGCTACTCTTTTTAATTCATGTAAATTGCCTTCACTATCTAAACGTTTTATAACAAGCTCAGCGCCAGTAAGGGGCTGATTACCAGAATTATTTACTTCTGCATAAACCCTGTAACAATTTTTAGCAACATATTCCAAATTTAAATACGCATATTGAAGTACTATATTGCAAGGGAATTCTTTTTCTGACTGTGCTATAACAGCACCTTCATCACCACTTTTTAGTTTAGCAACAATTTTAATGTTGCTCATATTTTCAGGTACAGTCCATTCTGTACTTAATACATCACTGCATCCACCAAATACCGTATTAAGTCCTTTTGCTGTCCCTATTAATGTTTCAGTGGTACCCTCCACCTTATAAAAGTCAACTATAGGATCTAACAGAGGCATAAGTCCACTATTGCTGAATTGTACTGATATATTAACTGTATCGCCAGGCACAGGATATGCAGGTTCATATGTTATGTTATCCTGTTCTATGTTTGCTTTTACCATAGGTGTCAAACTAAGTGCAACTAGCTGTGCCGTATTTGGATTTTCTACACGAATAGAATTTTTAGAATCCTCAAGCAGCACTTCTTCACTTTTTTTAGCTGCTATTATTATGTTGCCGTTTTTCATGACAGATGCACTTATATCATCATAGTTGCCTGGACCTTCAGTAATCTGAACCTTGCCGCTCCATTTACCATAAATTCGATTTGAATCAGTATCATTAGCTTCAACGCTAACTGTATCTATATCATCTGATGTTTTACTGAAATCCTGATGAAATACTGATGCATATATTTGATTCTCATGATATAAATTTTCAGATTTCAATGATTCCTGAGAACCAGGTTCAACGCCATCCACAAGTCGAACCGTTTCTTCAGTCCAAATGAGATAAAGCTTTCCGTCATCTCCTACCAAAACTTTGTAATCATCAGTAGGAAGATTTTCTTCGTTGTATTCAAGTGCAACATTAGACATTATGGAAGCATCTTGTCCTTCACTTTTCAATTCGGCAGAAATATTGTCCAAATTATAATAATTTATTGCTGTATCAGAACTATAGAACAGGAACATTTCATTGTTATACAGTACAAGCTGCGGTTTTCCATCTGCTTTTAATTCTGAGCAGCCATCGTATATATCAGATATTTTAGTGGAATCAGAAAATTTATTGGCTGCAAAATCATATGTTTTAAAATATATGTCCCTATCATTCATGGTAGTCATATCCCCATCCATATCAACTGTATAGGCTATATAGGCTATCCCGTTTTTTGTTTCTGTAGTCAAATCGTATACTAATGGATCTGAAAGAACACCTTCAGGTAAACTGCTGTCAACAATCTTTGTATCAAGGAATCTCTGACCATACCAATCCTTATCCCATTGTTCCTTTTCTTTATCACTCAGGCTTGAGGGATAATCAGAATCTTCATATGGAAGAAAACTATCAGTACTTGTATCATAAATCATGTACGCAATTGTTGAATAGCTGCCGAATAAATCCTGCACTTTAAATTCTCTGTCAGCATCTGAGGTATAATCTGATTTAGTGTATATTATCATGACTTTACCGCTATCTGCATCATAAACGGCATTTCCGCTTTCATCTGAATAATAGTCACCAAGTAGTTGACCCTGATTTTCTCTTGCTGTGTATTTTGTCACATCAACAGGTTTTGTAAATTTACATGTGCTCTTATTGAAAAATGCCATTTCAAGACCGTTTGCCTCTAAAACTTCCTCCATGCTTATATCATCCATAATGAGGCTGTCCATAGACGAATATAAACATAGTATCCTATCACCTAGATTTTCAAGACGCGGACGTGAATCCAGCGTATTATCATCAGCGAGCATCTCAGGCTTTGAAAATGTTGCCCCGTTGTCATGGGAAATGCAGTAATAAATTGCACTGCGATTTTCATCTGCCCTGTCAGCATCGTCATCAACAAATACCATCAGCAAACTGTCCTCATCTATACGCATCATCTGTGAATCAGGATATGGATAGATTCCACTCATCAATGATTTTTCAGTATAACCTGTCACTGATGAACTACCGCCTTGTAAGTTTTCTGTATCTCCAAGCCATTCACTTCGATTATTGAGATAACCTCTATCTATCGTCTCAAAACTTTCTTGAGCAGAAGCATCGCTTCCAAACATCTCTGCCATCAGGCTGCTTGTGTTGTCAAACAGACTAATTTCACAATCATCTTCATCGTATTCCTTGTCATAAACCTCAAATCCAAGTACTTTGACACTAATTGCGCCACCAAGCTTAACAGTACCCTTATTGTTATTGTCTGTAGTAAATTTCAAACTAAATGTTGCATGACCATCGAGGTCAACTGATGCGACACCGCATTCAGTATTAACATCTACATCAATAGTAGGCTCGAGGATTATACCACCCTCAGTATGGAGCTTACTATTAGAACTTGTTGCATCTGTATTTGTATATGGGAAATTTCCATACTCGTTAGCATAAACTCTAACAGGTTCACTCGCATCTATTTCTGTTTTAGGCGTTATGTATATGAATCCTGTGACCGAGCCCCCCACAGTGAGTTTTAACGCTATTGAAATACCAATAGGAAGTACTACCCTTGTTTCAGAAGAAACACTGTCCTTCATAGTTACCATCAGCATCAAGCTTCCAAAATAATATTGGTGATTCTTGCTGTTCTTATCATATTTAATATTCATCTCAAGGCTTACTTTTACGTTCAAATTATTTGCAATTGTAGATTTAACCTTTACGTTAGAATCCTTTTTTTCTTTAGCTGAATCATTTTTGTTTTTAATTTCTTCCTTCGCTTTTTTACCTTCATCGTTGTCTTTTTCTGCTTTGTCGATTGTATTTATAAGTTCTTTGTTTGTCTCGTCAAAATCATGACCAACTCCCATATATATAGTAGTATTAGTAATATCTCCTTCTTGTATCCTATTTATTGTAGTATTATCATCCAAGTTCTTCTTTACTTCGGTTTCTACAACACCCAAATCAAGAGCACCCATGACAGACTCAATAATTGGAATATACTTCTCACATGGTGCTGCAAATGACGGAAGCAATGTGGTCGCTTTCATTGCTGGTATGAAATTGAATCCTGTTTTATATTCCCTGCTTTCATTGCCATCTTGGTCTATCAACTGTACTGTCATATTGTCACTAGGTGAAAACACATTTAGATTTGCAGAATAGACTGCTTTATTTTCAGATACAGGTACAATTTCTTCCGATTTCAATGTTCCATCCTTGGAATACATCTTAAAATCTGCTTTATCAACAACTACTCCATTTTCTAAAGATGCTGTTTCTAAAACAAAATCTACATTTTTATCTTTAATCATAACAAGGCTACCTGATACAACATCGCTGTCATCGCCGCCTTCCGGATGGCCTTCAATACTTAAAGTCTCCATACTTGTAAATAATGGAATAACAAACTGACTTGCAAATGTAGGATTCAATGAATCTATATATGATACGCCGTCATAATCGATACTAAACACATAGTTTGCATCTTTTAAATTAGAAACATCAAATGTAAAAAGCCCGTTGCTGCCTGTTGAACTTCCATAGCCTATCTGAGCATCAGGGTTTGATTTATCATAGCTTCCGCCCATTTTTACTGCTGCTCCTTCAACCGGTACAATTTTGTCTACATATTTATTGTTGTTATCTTTAGCCTGAGTGACGCCATGCCTAATATCATATTCACGGGTAACTACAGCACCGCTTACATGACCACTATATAGGGACTTGCCTTCCGTCTTCAGCGGTTCATATGAATAATAGAAAATAGGAAATGGCTGGTTAACCTTGTAACTGAACAAATCACCGTACATTGGAATTTTATATTGATTATCTAGCAACTTATCTCCGTCATAATCATACTGACGATATGGATTACCATTGGAATCATAAACTTCATCACCCGAAAGTACTCCATCGTTATTTTTATCTCCTGTCCTGTTCTTCCAAATAGTAGTATAACCTTCAGGCGGGATAGACACGAAATCCACAACCTGCCCAGAATGGATATTCCCAAGAGGTATGTCTACACTTTGACCCTGCGCACCATATGTTATAGTTCCCTGTACCTTACTGGTATCTTTGGGATCACGCCTTATATTTATTTGACGTGCGCCGAAAATTGGTAATATATTAACATTTTTGGTCAGAGTAACAGTATATATACCTGCATTTTCGCTTCCCGCTTCACTTATGGGACCTCCCGATGATGTGCTAACATAATATCCTGAAACAACATTACCATTATACCCTATACCCGATAATATAACCTTATCTCCTACATGCAATGTAATACTATCTGTATTGTCTTTAGTGTATGTTTTTGAGAGTTCTGTGTGACTTTCATGATTAATAACACCCTGTATTCCACCCTTATTCTTTTCATTTTCCTGCATGCTTACAGTAAGTGTAGCTGTATCACGTTCAAATACCGGCTTAACAATCAGCAAGCTAGTATTTGGGTCTCCATCTTTTGGAGCACTGTAGTCTCTGTATTCATACAGCCAGTCAGGATCTATTGTCAGCTTTCCCGCTTTGTCAGACATATCATAAGACTTATACTTAGCACCAACATATATTCCATCATAAAACCTGAGTTCTTTTAAATGATAGCCTTCCCTGACACCCTTTGTAACTACATTATAAGTATAATCCTGAGAAGTATAAAAATCTTCAACAGGATTGCCATCAGATTTAGTGATGCTAATTGTTCCTGGAGTCACCATTTCTTCCTTATAATTGCCAGTTGTTTTGCTGAAGTCAAAAGTATATTCAGGAACTTTACCAAGATCATGAATTTCAAATTCAAAATGTTTATAATTAACTTCAACTGAATATATACGCATAGCGGCATAATCGCAATTACCGTTGCTTACCTGAAATTCTATATTAACAGGGTTTGAAATTTTAGCTATTGGCCAATCTTTAGAATATATCGTCTTTGTTAATAAATTGTCATATCCATCGTTTCTACCATTTATCAGGGGAACTTCATTATAAGTAGCAGAATACCATGAACCATGCATAGGATATATACTTATGAAACGGCTGTAAATATTAACATCAAAATGATTATCTTTATGCAGCTTGTACAGCATTATGTCGGCTTTAACCGAATCAAGCCTACTCATATAATATGGTTTTTTGAGCCATACTGTCCCAACTTGATTATTATGCTCAATAAGGGCTTCATACCAACATTTTTCCTCTGAAGTGTTATATCCATGATTAAGCCCATCTTGTCCCTTAAATGCGAAATCACTTTCATTTTTGAGTATTTCTGAAGAAATGCCTTTATCATTAGAAATACCAAGCGATTCTCCATCACTCAAACTACTTAACGAACCCAAAAGCAAACTGTTTTTTAAAAGGCTTTCTTTCTTTGGTATCACAACCTCAGCTGTAGCATCTCCTGAAACTGTGCAGGATTTGTCAGGTTCGAGCTTTACGTGGAAGCTTTTATCAATTTCATTCTCATTCTTTACTATAGGAATTTCAATACTTAATTCTTTTTGACCAGGAATAAATAATATTTTTTGTCCAACTTCCGTGTAATCTGTTTCAGGTCTTGCACTGTCAGATATAGACGAAATATATGCACCGGCATAATAATTTACACCTTCTGTTCTTATCAATGTGATTTTTGCCGTTTCATCATCAGCTGTAAAGCTTTCTGATTCAAATTTTATAACAGGCTCTTCATAATCCTCATCATCAATAATGTTTACAGTTGCTTCTTTTTGAAGCCCTACAGAACCTCCGCCTGTCACTCCCGTAATTACAAGAATTATCTGCTCCTGTGCCTCAGGAACATCATCATTTATGATATCTAAATTGAAGCTTTTCACACGTTCTCCATCTGCAAATGAAAGAGTAAATTCTGTACCATCTGCTTCTTCATAGAAATTTTGAACTGCAGATGCTGCTGTATCAAGCTGTTCCAACTCTTCATTATCTGGTACAGAAAACTTTTCTCTGTCAGAAACATTGCCAATCGCCTGCTCCCTAACAGCACGCAGACCTGTGCTTTTTACAGCAGTTGAGGTTGTAACTTCAGAACAGCTATCTTCTATAGATGATGGTGTTTCCTCTATAGCTGTCGGTGTTGTTCCTTCGGCAGAAACAACTTCGGTACTGCCATTTTCTAACAATGTAGGGGTATCTTTGTCCCCATTTATTTTTTTAGAAAATATAAATCCAGGCACTGACAAGCTGTAATCCTCATCAATTTTAGCCGATACATCAACTGCCTTCACGGTAACTTCCATACTTCCTTCTGCTCCGCCCTGCCTGATTACATTTATTTCTGAGCGACCGCTGTATTCATGAGTTTCAACAGATACTGTCGATAGACTGAACGCTCCTGACGGGTATTGCTCAGCAAATTCGTCAGACACCCTCAATGCTTCCTCAGAAAAATCAGATATTTCACTTGCAAATGCAGGTGTAATGCTAGATAAAATCATGGAAAGTATTAAGACCAATGAAATTGTTTTTTTGTACATTTTTTTCCTCCAAATCTTAAATATTTTGCTCTAACATATAAAATTTAAGGATTGTTTATCAGCTATAATTTATATTTATGGCACTATCTTTAATTGCATCCACATATTATAATTTTCAATAAACCTTATTACACTGCTTTTCATGAATTCATCATTTATAGCTTTCACATAATCCATTTTATAGTTCATTATACATTTTCACTATTTTTTCTACAATGTACGAAAGTACAGTCACACAATAATTTTTGTGGATGTATGATTTTTAATAAAATCCTCTGATGTAACACCCATTTCGACAGGCAACTTGTTTATAAAATAATCTAAATGAGATGAATTGCTGCATAAAAAAAATCCGTAGCATTTTTTCAATTCTACGGATTTAAATTTGTATTTAAGAATTTCCTCTAATATTCTTTCTTAATGAAAAATTCTTGTATAATCATTCTTTAACTCACTATAATTTTTTTAACAACTTAGTTGTGTTTTTAATGACTTAGTTATGGTTGAACAATATTGCACGATACTTTAAATACAACTACTCGACAGTTACTGATTTAGCTAAATTTCTTGGTTTATCTATATCGCAGCCTTTTAGTAGTGCTGCATAATATGCGAGGTATTGTGCAGGAATTATAGCCGCTAATGGTGATAACAACTCATTGATGTCATCAATTACAATTTCATCTGTTTCAGTACTTAACTTACGCATAGAAATTACCATTGTTGCCGCTCCTCTTGCTTTAACTTCTTTGATGTTGCTTCTCGTATTTAAGTTTATACATTCCTGTGTAATTACTGCAATAACTGGAGTATTTTTTTCTATTAATGCTATTGTTCCATGTTTTAATTCTCCAGCAGCAAACCCTTCTGTTTGTATATAAGAAATTTCTTTTAATTTAAGTGAAGCTTCTAAACAAACAAAGTAATCCATGCTTCTTCCTATATAAAAACAATTTCTGCTATTTACTAAAAACTTTTCTGCTAAAATTTTATAATTATCTTTATCATCACAAAGAGTTTCCATAGTAAAAGCTATTTTGCTTAACTCTTTGAAAATATTTATATTAATATTGTTGTTAACAAGTGTAGCTAATATAGATAATACTGCTATTTGGGCTGTATATGCTTTTGTGGAAGCTACTGCAATTTCTGGTCCTGCATACAACAACAATGTATTATCTGCTTCTCTTGACAATGTTGAACCTTTTACATTAGTTACAGTTAATGTTTTATAGCCCATTTCTTTTACTTTTACTAAAACTGCTCTGCAGTCTGCTGTTTCACCACTTTGTGATATAAACATAAATAATGGTTTTTCTGTAAGCATTGGCATATTATATATAAATTCACTTGCTATTACAACTTCTGTAGGTTTACCAGCTATTTTTTCAAAAAACTGCTTTCCGATTAATCCTGCATGATAACTAGTTCCACAAGCAATAATATATAATTTATCACAGCCTCTAACATTTTGAATTATCTCCGGATCCATATACAATTGATCATTTTCATCAACATATTCAGACATAATTTTTCTAATTACAAATGGCTGCTCTTCTATTTCTTTCATCATATAGTGAGGATATGTTCCTTTTTCTGTATCTGAAGCATCTATATCCGCAATATATGGTTCTCTAATAACTTTATTTCCGTATATAGTATATATTTCTATACTATTTCTAGTAATTTTTAAAAACTCTTTATCTTCAATTTCATAAAAGCTATTTGTATGGTTAATCATAGCCATAGCGTCGCTTCCTATCATATTGAAGCCTACGCCTCTTCCTGCTAAAAGTGGTGTTTTATTTTTAGCAGCATAAAGCGTTTCTGAATCATCTCTATCTAGTATTGCAAGTGCATATGATCCTTCTAATTCACTCATAGTATGTCTTATAGCTAATTCAACAGATTCACCATCATTAACAAATTTTTCTATAAGCTGAACTATTACTTCTGTATCTGTATCACTTGTAAAATTAGTATCATTAAGATATTTTTTTCTTAGTTCTTCTTCATTTTCTATTATTCCATTGTGAACAAGTGTAAATCTCTTTGAACTACTTTGATGAGGATGTGAGTTTATTTTATTTGGTTCACCATGTGTTGCCCATCTTGTATGACCGATGCCTAAAGTTCCTGTTATGTTTTTATCCATACATTCTCTAAGTTTTGCAATACGTCCTTTTTCTTTGCAAACATAAACTTCATTGTTGTTTATTATTGCAATTCCTGCTGAATCATATCCCCTATATTCTAATTTTTCAAGACCACCAAGGATAATTTCCTTTACATCATTAATTCCTATATAACCTACTATTCCACACATAATTTAAGTTCTCCATTCTAAGTTTTTAATTTTTTTTAAAACAAATTAGACTTGAAATTTTTAATAATTTCAAGCATAAAAAAGTAAAACAACTATTTTTAATTTCATATTTGGGAAACTTAAACTAGACAGATATGTTATTTCATTATAAAGAAGTGAAAGACTATAAGTTTTTCTTTGTCCTAGCAGTTTCCTGCTAGTTTTGTAAAAACTTTTTCGATGTAGCTACACCGCAGAGCATCCGCCGAAATATTCGATAACTCTGTCCTCGTCAACTCATATATCATATAAGTTCTGGCGCTATAATATTATTGTCTATGAAAGTTTCTTACTTTTAACCTCCCTTTTATATTCATTATTAAATTATGAAAATAAAAAAAATTGGTTACACTATTGTATTCATTTTACCACACAATTTACGATTAGTACATTATTTTTTTATATCAATAATAAATAATTTTTAAATGTTGTTATCCATATCCTTAAGTTCATAAATTTGCCATGTATTAATTATTGATGATAGCACATAATAAGCTTAGAAAGTCAGTTAATGATTTTCGATTTGAAAATTTAATCGTGTAAATATTATAGAATATCTAAAGTAGAATAATCTTAATTTACAAAATAAAAACTACCATTATAGATTATTGGTATAAGTATCAAAAAATAAACAAGTATAAATTACCAATAACACTATAACTTACATGATTAAATAAATTTCAAAAGACAATAATACTAATATCTTACAGAAAGAAAGGAGTGAATATTAATGGCAAACTCAAACAGCGGAAGCAACAATATAGTAGTTCCTGAAGCAAAACAAGCATTAAACCAAATGAAAGCTGAAATAGCTAATGAATTAGGTTTAACAAACTATGAACAAGTAGATAAAGGTAATTTAACAGCAAGACAAAATGGTTACGTAGGTGGATACATGACTAAGAGATTAGTTGAAATGGCTCAGAGACAAATGAGTGGAAGTTCAGGAATGAGCGGAACTGGAAGTATGAAATAAGTAACAAAAGAAACATTGTAATTAAGTTTTATATAAAAAATCCGGATTAATAATCCGGATTTTTTATATTATTTATAATTAGTTTTTTGCAACTCTTCCAGCTTTTTTAAGTTCATCAATTAGTGCAGGAACAACTTTGAATATGTCTCCTACTATACCAACATCAGCTACTTCAAACATAGGTGCATATTCATCTTTATTAATTGCAATAATTAAATCAGATTCTTCCATACCAGCTAAATGCTGAATTGCTCCAGAAATACCACATGCTATATAAAGATTTGGTCTAACTGTTTTTCCTGTTTGTCCAACTTGTCTGTCTTTAGATACCCAGCCAGCATCAACTGCTGCTCTTGAAGCAGAAATTGTTCCGCCAAGTAAGTCTGCTAATTCTTCTAGCATTGCATAATTTTCTGGACCCTTCATTCCTCTTCCGCCTGAAACAAGTACAGTTGCATCTTCAACATTCATTTTTTCTTGAATTATTTTTACAGTTTCAAGAATTTGAACATTAACACAGCTTTCAGGAATTTCTATTTTATATTCCTCAATATTTAATTCATTGTTTTCTGAATATACAGCTTCTTTCATAACACCTGGTCTAATTGTAGCCATTTGAGGTCTAAAGTTAGGGCATGCTATAGTAGCCATTATATTTCCACCAAATGCTGGTCTTGTCATCATAAGGTTTAATTTAGCTGGATCATCATCATCAGCTGCTATAGCTAGACTTGTACAGTCTGCTGTTAAACCAGTATGAACTCTAGCTGATACTCTTGGTGCTAAGTCTCTACCTATTGCAGAAGCTCCAAATAGCACTATTTCAGGTTTCTTTTCTAAAACTATAGTGTGTAGCACATGAACATATGGTTCTGTCATATATAAATCTAGTGCATCATCGTCTACATATATTACTTTATCCGCACCTGCATAATTTAACTTTTTAGCTTCATCAAGCATATCTTTTCCAAGTAACACAGCTGTTACTGTTGTTTGTAATTCTTTTGCAAGTTCTTTTCCCTTACCTATTAGCTCAAGGGCAACTTTTTGTACTTTACGGTCTCTTTGTTCTGCGAAAACAAAAATTCCTTTGTATTCTGATAAACTCATTACTGCTACCTCCCTTTAACTATAATATGAATTTTTCTTTCATTTTATTTACTATTATTTCAGCTGATTCTAATGGATCAACGTTATATACTTTTCCTGCTTGTTTAGCGCCTTTTGTAAATGACTTCTTAACTTTAGTAGGAGACCCTTTTAAACCTATGTGGTCTAAATTAACGTCAAGATCTTTTAATGTCCATACTGTAACTTCTTTTTCTCTATATGCATCAAAAATTCCACCTGGAGACATATAACGAGGTTGATTTAATTCAGCAAGAGCTGTTATCAATATAGGTAATTTAGCTTTAATAACATCATATCTATCTTCATATTGTCTCTTAACAGTAATGTAATCACCATCTACTTTAATTTCTTCTGCATAGCTTATATTAGCTAATTTTAAATGCTCAGCAATTTGAGGACCAACTTGAGCTGTATCTCCATCTATTGCTTGTCTTCCTGTGATTATTAAATCATAGCTAAGTTTTTTTAATGCTGCTGCCAATGTTGTTGAAGTTGCCCATGTGTCAGCTCCACCGAACGCTCTATCTGTTACAAGGATTGCTTCATCAGCTCCCATAGCCATAGCTTCTCTTAGTGCTAAGTCTGCTTGAGGTGGTCCCATTGATACTACAGTAACTTTTGCACCCTTTTCATCTTTTAATCTTAAAGCTGCTTCTAATCCTGCTTTATCATCTGGATTAATAATACTTGGAACGCCATCTCTAATTAATGTACCTGTTTTTGGGTCTAACTTAACCTCTGTTGTATCAGGTACTTGTTTTATACATACTACTATATTCAAAGTAATAACCTCCCTATTTCAACATATTTGCACTGATTACCATTCTTTGAACTTCTGAAGTTCCTTCATAGATTTCAGTAATTTTTGCGTCTCTCATCATTCTTTCAACAGGATAATCTCTAGTATATCCATAACCACCATGTAACTGAACAGCTTTAGTAGTAACTTCCATTGCTGTTTCAGCTGCAAACAATTTAGCCATAGCTGCTTCTACGCTGTATGGTTGTTTGTTATCTTTACAACATGCTGCTCTATAAACTAATAATCTTGCTGCATCAACTTTTACTTGCATGTCAGCTAATTGGAATTGAGTGTTTTGGAATTTAGAAATAGACTTTCCAAATTGTTTTCTTTCTTTTGTATATTTAACAGTTTCATCAATAGCACCTTGAGCTATACCTAAAGCTTGAGCTGCAATACCGATTCTACCTCCATCAAGAGTCTTCATAGCGATTTTAAAGCCTTCGCCTTCCTTGCCAAGAAGATTTTCTTTTGGAACTATACAATCTTGGAATATAAGTTCTGATGTTGCTGAACCTCTAATACCCATTTTTAATTCTTTTTTACCAATAGAAAATCCAGGGAATTTTCTATCAACTATAAATGCTGATATACCTTTAGTTCCTTTTGATTTATCTGTCATTGCCATTATTACAAAAACATCAGCATAATCTGCATTTGTTATAAATATTTTGTTTCCGTTTAATATATAATTGTCTCCATCAAGTACTGCTTTAGTTTGTTGTCCTGCAGCGTCTGTACCTGCGCCAGCTTCTGTTAAACCAAAAGCTCCTATTGCTTGTCCTGATGCTACTCTTGTCAAATATTTTGCTTTTTGTTCTGGTGTACCAAACTCATTTATAGGAGAACCACACAATGAAGTATGTGCGGATAATATAACACCTGTAGTACCACAAACTTTTGACATTTCTTCAACTGCCATAATATAAGTTAATATATCGCAGCCTTGTCCACCAAATTCCTTTGCAAAAGGAATACCCATAAAACCAAATTTTCTAAATTTTTCAACTGTTTCTACAGGAAATCTTTCCTCTTCATCAACTTCCTGAGCTAATGGTTTTACTTCTTCAATAGCAAATGTTCTGAATAACTCTCTTGCCATTTCATGCTCTTTACTTAATTGAAAATTCATCATTATCACTCCCTATTATTTTTTGACGTATTACATTCTGTCATGATAGAACAGTTCTTACCTATCTTGTTTGTTAAATATTAGACAATTTAAATCCCAAAAAAACATTTTTTTTAACCCGTTTCATTATATAACACATGTTTATAATATATCAAGCTAAATTTTTAGTTTTTTTGGGATTTTTTTTATTTTTTTGTTTTTTATAATTATTTACTTGCAAAATTAGCATTTCTCTTTTCTAAAAAAGCAGTCATTCCTTCTTTTTGATCTTCTGAAGCAAAACATAATGCAAACATATTTGATTCATATGATATGGCTGTTTCTATATCAGTTTCCACTCCTTTATTAATTGATTCCTTGCAATATTTAACTGCAGTTCTTGCATTTGATTTTATTTTCTTAGCCATTGAATAAGCTTCTTCAATAAGTGCTTCAGGTTCAACAACTTTATTAACAAGACCAATTCTATAAGCTTCTTCAGCTTTTATAACATTACCAGTATAAATTAATTCTTTAGCAATACCTAAACCAACAAGTCTTGGAAGTCTTTGAGTGCCTGAAAAACCTGGTGTTATACCAAGTCCAACCTCAGGCTGTCCGAATTTAGCTTTTGTTGAAGCAATTCTAATATCGCAAGCCATACATAATTCACAGCCTCCACCAAGGGCAAAACCGTTTACTGCAGCAATAACTACTTTGTCTAGTGTTTCAATTTTTCTAAAAATTCTCGAACCATCTTCACCAAATTTTTTTGCATCCAAAACACTTAAATCTTTCATATAAGCAATATCAGCTCCTGCTACAAATGCTTTACCTTCTCCAGTTAAAATGACAACACTTACTTCATTATCATCTTTTAACTGATCAAATGCACCTTCGATATCAGATAAGACTTCTGCATTTAAAGCATTTAAAGATTTTGGATTATTGATTTTTACTGTACAAATTCCTTCATTTTTCTCAATTAACAAATTTATGAACTCCATGAACATACCTACCTTTTTTTATTATCTTTTATATATACTATACCATTAATCATAAAATTTTATATTAATTTTTATTAATATTTGAATATAATTTCCAAATTAGCAAAATTATTTTAAATTAAGCATCTAATTTTGCCAATTGTATACAATTGCAACTATTGTACACAATTTAATTACATTTTTCAATTAGTGTATGTTATTTATTAAACAAACTTTTATAAGCTTTATCTGAAAATTCCTTAGATATGGTTGCTGTATTGTATAAAGTTTAATTTATCTATAGTATTAATTAAATATAGTTATTTATATTAAGTTTCAATTTCTATAAAAAATGTTAAATATTCATAATTATTATACAACAAGTGATTTAATATTTGCTTCAGCTAAAGATCTTAATTTTACAAATATTTCTAAATTTTCTTCATAAGTTAAGCCGTCAACTGTAGCTTCCCTTTTATTACTACAACCATCTACAGCACCTGCATTTACCATTTTCTTCAATACTTTCTCGTATGTTTGTTCATCATACATAATCATATTATTATTTAATAAGCATAAACCAACACATATTCCAAAAGCTCCCCAATTAGATACACCTGCTATAATTAAATTATCAGAGCAAAATTGAGCACATATAATATCCCCTTTATTAACATTCTTAATCACAAAGTCCCTTACTTTTCCCATACCAACTTCATTGCCACCATCACCTACAGCTGAAGTAGATATGTTTTTTTCTTTGGCTTTTATGAACAACAAGTCTGTATTAGGACAAAAGCTAGTTATATCTTCTCCACGCATTGAATAACACCTATTGTCACAACTTCTGCCTGGACGCTCAATGCCAATTATATGATCTGGTTTATATTTTCTTAATATTTCTTCTGATTGTTCTTCTTCTTTATTTTCTTCAAAAATACAAATATCTGCATCTAGGTTCAATAATTTTGTACCTATGTGCAGAAATGCTTCTGAATACTTATCTGTTACAATTATTACTTTTTTATTAAGGCTCTCCAATGCATACGCTAATGCTAAAGCACCTGGAGGTCCATCTGTTTCACCAACTTTTGCAACTTTTACTGCAAAACCTGTTACGATTACTACAGTTTTACTCCTATCTAAAGATTTTACGCATGATTCAAGCTGTCCTCTAAGATTAATTTTATCCATTCCTCGATTTTCTAGATTTTTGGATATTATGTCTTCAATTTCATTAAATTCATCATAGTAGTTATTTTTCATAATAATTAATTCACCTTTTAAAAGTAATATACTGCAATCATGTTATATTATTATATTAATTTTGTCAAACTCCACATTTTATCTAAAATGTATTTAATATTGTATTTTTCCGCTAATTCCTTTGAATTCGATTGCCAACCTACAAGTACAGGTATAGCTTTAGCGTTTATTGCACATTCCATGTCAAATTTAGAATCGCCTATATAATATGTCTCACTTGGATTGCTGTTTAATTCATTAATTGCTTTTAATAAAGGTTCTTTATGAGGTTTATGATTAATTGTATCATCCGCTGAAATTACTATATCAAAGTATGAATTTATTTTGAAATTTTTCAACGCATCTTCTGTAGACTTTTTCATCCTTGATGTTACAATTGCTGTTTTAATACCTTTTTCTTTAAGATATTTTAATGTTTCTGTAACAGTATCATAAAGATAAACTTCTTCATTAAATCTATTAACCTGATAATCTCTGTAGCATGTTAATACATCTTCAATATTGTGGTTACCAAAATCCCTATTCATTGTAGTCAACAATGGTTCACCAAATGTACTCATTATATATTCTTCATCACATTCCATGCAAAAATTATTATATAGGTGCTTAAATGAATTAATAATAAGTTGATTTGTATCTGCCAATGTTCCGTCAAAGTCAAATATTGCTGTAGTTATCATTTTATTCTCCTGTATATTTAATGAAGAACGGTTTATAAACCGTTCCTTATTTAGTATTTTTCATGCTCAATCCAATTCTTTGTTTTTGAGTATCAATACTAATTATTGTTACATTTACTATATCCCCTACTTGAACTACTTCCATAGGACTTTTTATATATTTATCGCTCATTTGTGACAAGTGAACCAGTCCATCTTGTTTTACTCCAATATCAACAAATGCACCAAAATCAACAACGTTTCTAACTGTACCTGTTAATTTCATGCCAACTTGCATATCTTCCATTTTCATTACATCATTTCTTAATATTGGTTTTGGCATTTCATCTCTTGGGTCTCTGCCAGGTTTTTTAAGTTCTTCAATTATATCTGTTAAAGTTGGAATACCAATATTTAATTCATCTGCCAGAACTTTAATTCTATCACTATATTTTTCTTTAAAAGATTTCTTTTCTTCTTTGAAATTTAATTGTGATAAAGCTTCAAGACCTTTTAATTTACTATTATTGCTTGATATTTTAATATTTTTTGTATCTTCTTTTACTTTTATTGCAAGTATTCTTTCATTTATATCTTTTAATTTATCTTCTTTTACATCTTCTAATGTGTATCCTAATTTTTGTAGTAATTTTTCTGCTATTTCATAAGTTTCGGGGTGAACTGCTGTTTTATCTAGTGGGTTTTTTCCATCAGAAATTCTTAGAAATCCTGCACATTGTTCAAAAGCTTTATCACCAAGTTGTTTGACTTTTATTAACTCTTTTCTATCTGTAAACTTACCATTTTCTTCTCTATATTTAACAACATTTTTAGCAATTGTTTTTGATATGCCTGATACATATTGTAAAAGAGCTGTAGAAGCAGTGTTAAGGTCTACACCTACATTGTTAACGGAATCTTCTACAACGCCATCTAAGGCAAGACCTAATTTTGTTTGATTAACATCATGTTGATATTGACCTACACCTATGCTTTTAGGATCTATTTTTACAAGCTCTGCTAGAGGGTCTTGTAATCTTCTACCTATAGATATTGCTCCTCTTACTGTAACATCTAAATCCGGATATTCTTCTTGTGCAAGTTTTGATGCAGAATAAACTGATGCTCCCGCTTCACTAACAATTATGTATGATACTTTCTTATCTATTTTAGACAGCATTTCTGAAACTACTTGTTCTGTTTCTCTTGATGCTGTTCCATTACCAATAGTTATAACATCTATGTCATATTTTTTAATCCAATCAAGCATGAACTTTTGAGATTTTTCTACTTCATTTCTTGGTTCATTGGGATATATTACTCCATGATCTAAAAATTTACCAGTGCCGTCTAAAACAGCTAGCTTACATCCTGTCCTAAAACTTGGGTCTATTGCAAGGACTCTTACATCTTTTACAGGAGGAACCATTAATAAGTTTTTAGTGTTTTTACCAAATACTTTTATAGCTTCTTCTTCAGCTCTTTCAGTTAACATATTTCTTATTTCTTTTTCTACAGAGGATGAAATAAGTCTTTTATAGCTGTCTTCTATTGTTGAAACAAGGAAACTCATTGTTATTGCATCTTCATTCTTTATTTCTTTTGATTTTAAATAGTTTATAATTCTTTCATCAGGAGTATTTATTTTAACCTTAAGTTTTTTTTCTTTTTCTCCTCTATTAATGGCAAGAACTCTATGATTTGCAATGCTCTTCACAGCTTCCTCATATTTATAATACATTTCATAAACAGATTCTTCTTTTTCATCTGCAGCTTCAGATATAATAATTCCATCTATAAAATATATTTCTCTAATATGTTTTCTGTATTCAGCATTATCAGAAATTATTTCTGCTATGATGTCACATGCACCTTCATAAGCTTCTTTAGTGTCATTTACACCTTTTTCTACATCTATAAATGGTTTTGCAATTTCATCAAGATCGCCTTCTAATAATTCTTGAGCCATAATAATTTGAGCTAATGGTTCAAGTCCTTTTTCTTTAGCTTTAGATGCTCTTGTAGATTTTTTTTGTTTAAATGGTCTATATAAATCTTCTAATCGCTGCAATACATCAGCATTTAATATTTCTACTTTAAGTTCTTCTGTTAATTTTCCTTGTTCTTCTATTAAGCGAATTATTTCTTCTTTTCTAGCTTCAAGGTTTCTCAAGTACATTAATCTCTCATATAAATCTCTTAAAACAACATCATCCAATGAACCTGTTTGTTCTTTACGATACCTTGCTATAAAAGGTATCGTGCTACCTTCATCAATTAATTTTACTGTGTTTTCTACTTGAAATGGTTTTATTTTAAATTCATCACATAATATTTTATTAATATCTACCATTTTTCTCTCCCTTCCTTTTGTCAACAATAGAAAAGCAAATGCTCTCGCTACATATCTCCTATTGTTTTAGTGAATTCATTTTTAAGTATTCATTTATAAATAAATCTATATTGCCATCCATTACTGATTGTGAATTACCTGTTTCAGCGTTTGTTCTATGATCTTTTACAAGATTATAAGGGTGGAATACATATGATCTAATTTGGCTACCCCATGCTATTTGATTGTACTTTCCTTGAATATCTTCTATTTTTTCTTTATTTTCTATCGCTTTTATTTCTAAAAGTTTAGATTTAAGAAGTTTTAATGCAGTTGCTTTATTTTTATGTTGTGATCTTTCATTTTGGCAGGAAACAACTATTCCAGTTGGGATGTGTGTTATTCTTATTGCAGAATCTGTAGTGTTTACATGCTGTCCTCCAGCCCCTGTAGAACGGTATGTATCAATTCTTAAGTCTTCTTCATTTATTTCTATGTCTTCTTCATCTGCCATTTCAGGAATTATATCTACGGATGCAAATGAAGTGTGTCTTCTGTTAGAGGAGTCAAATGGAGATAAGCGCACTAATCTGTGAACGCCCTTTTCTGATTTTAAGTATCCATATGCATTTTCGCCTTCTACCAATACAGTTACACTTTTAATACCAGCTTCCGTATCAGGAAGTATATCTATTATTGACATTTTATAACCATGCTCCTCAATCCATCTAGTATACATACGATATAACATTTCAGCCCAATCTTGAGCCTCTGTTCCGCCTGCACCAGCATGTATTGATAATATAGCGTTATTTTTGTCATATTCTCCACTTAAAAGTGCTGCAATTCTTGCAGTTTCTAATAGTTTTTCTACATCCTTTATTTCTTTTAATAATTCTGGCATCTGGTTTTCGTCATCTTCTTCTCTAATCATTTCAATTAAAAGTTCTATGTCTTCAACCTGAGTTCTTAAATTTAAGTAATTTTTTATTCTGTCAGTATTATTTTTAAGTTTTTGTGAAACCTTTTGAGCATTTTCTTGATTGTTCCAAAATCCAGGCTCTTGTATTTCTGATTCAAGCAGTATGTTCTCTTCCTTCAACTTATCTAAGTCAAAGGGAACCACCTACCTCATTTAACATTTCATTAAGTCTTTTTAACTTTTCAGTAACTTCATACAAATCTACCAATATATCAACTCCCTTTTTTCAATGCAGAATTAAGAATGCAGAATGCAGAAATATTAAATTAATAATCCTTTTCAATTCTACATTCTAGATTCTGCCTGTATAATAACTTATTATTCTGCATTCATAATTGTTTTATTGTTCATTTGCTCCACAGCATTTTTTATATTTTTTACCACTGCCGCATGGGCATAAATCATTTCTACCAACTTTTTTTTCTTTATTAACTATAGGTTTTGGTTTTCCACCTAAATCTCCACCGCTCATACCTGTTATTTTAGCTACTTCTTTACGTTGCATGTTTTCTTGAGGTCTTACTCTCAACATCATTTTTACTGTATCTTCTTTAATAGCAGTTGTCATATCTTCAAACATTTCAAAACCTTCTACTTGATATGCTCTGACAGGATCCTCATTTCCAAGTGCTCTTAAACCAATACCTTGTCTTAGTTGATCCATAGCATCTATGTGATCAATCCATTTAGTATCAACATTACGAAGGAGTACAATTCTCTCTACTTCTCTATAAGTTTCAGCTCCAAAATCATTCTCTTGTCTGTCATAATGTCTATCTATTGCTGTTAAAGCCTTTTCTCTCAATTTATCTTTTGTAAAATCACTAGGTTTTTCACCTTCAAAACTTAAAAGGATGGCAAATGTTTCAGCAATATATTTCACATACGAAGAAATATCCCAATCTTCAGGATCTTTAACATCAGAAGTATACATTTCTATACCTTTTTCTACTAATTCCTGAATCATGTTGTGTATATATTCCTTCAAGTTTTCTCCAAGAAGCACTCTTCTTCTTTCAGAATAAATAACTTCTCTTTGCTTGTTCATAACATTATCATATTGAAGTACGTGTTTTCTTATGTTAAAGTTTCTTCCTTCAACTCTTCCTTGAGCTGTTTCTATAGTCTTTGTGAGCATTCCTGCTTCTAAAGGCTCATCTTCAGGCATTTTAAGAGTATCAATAATAGCTTTTACTTTATCACCTGCAAAAAGTCTCATTAAATCATCATCTAATGATATGAAAAATCTTGTTGAACCAGGATCTCCTTGTCTACCAGCACGGCCTCTCAACTGATTATCAATACGTCTTGACTCATGACGCTCAGTTCCTATTATATGAAGTCCGCCTGCATCTATAACTCTTTGATGTTCATCTTTTAATTCGGATTTTGCAGCTTCAAGATATTCTTTGTAAGTTTTTCTAGCTTCCATTATTTCAACATCATCAGTTTCATTAAAGCCATCTGCCATAGCTATAAGTTCATCTGAAAATCCTTTTGCTTTCATCCTATGTTTTGCTAAAAACTCAGGATTACCACCTAGAACTATATCAGTACCTCTACCAGCCATGTTTGTTGCAATAGTAACAGAACCAAAACGTCCAGCTTGTGCTACTATTTCAGCTTCCTTATCATGTTGCTTAGCATTTAATACTTCATGCTTAATACCTTGTTTTTTCAATATTTTACTTATTATTTCAGATTTTTCAATAGAAATAGTACCTACAAGTATTGGTTGACCTATTTGATGTTTTTCAGTAATTTCATTTATTACTGCCTTGAATTTTTCAAGCTCAGTTTTATAAACAACGTCTTGTAAGTCTTTTCTTAAAATATCTTTATTTGTAGGAATTTCTATAACATCAACACCATAAATTTCTCTAAATTCTTCTTCTTCCGTTTTGGCAGTACCAGTCATACCTGACAATTTTTTGTACATTCTAAAATAATTTTGGAATGTTATAGTTGCAAGTGTTTTGGACTCTTTTCTAACTTCTAGTTTTTCTTTAGCTTCTATAGCTTGATGCAAACCATTAGAATATCTTCTTCCATACATTAAACGTCCAGTGAATTCATCAACAATTAACACTTCACCATCTTTTACAATGTAATCAATATCATTTTTCATTGTATTGTGAGCTTTAAGAGCTTGATTTATGTGATGAGTTATTTCCATGCTGCTTTGATCCGCAAGATTTTCTATATTAAAATATCTTTCTGCCTTTGTAATACCTCTTGCAGTCAAAGTAACATTTTTACCCTTCTCGTCAACAAGAAAATCTACTGTGTCATCATCGTCAATATCGCCCATTATGAAATCCATTTTTGATTTCTTTTGATCCGGGTCTTGAACTTTTCCAGTTAATGTTTGAACAAAGATATCTGCTTTAGAATATAAATCTGTTGTTTTTTCGCCTTCTCCAGAAATTATCAAAGGTGTTCTAGCTTCATCTATCAGTATGCTGTCGACCTCATCTATGATACAGAAATTTAAATCTCTTTGAACCATTTCTTCTTTACGAATAACCATGTTATCTCTTAAGTAATCAAATCCAAACTCATTGTTTGTACCATAAGTTATGTCACAATTATAGCTTGCACGTCTTTCAGTTGTTGTAATTCCATGAATTATACAACCAACAGAAAGTCCAAGAAAGTTATGCACTTTACCCATCCATTCACAGTCACGCTTTGCAAGATAATCATTAACAGTTATTACGTGAACGCCTTTGCCTTCTAGTGCATTTAAATAAACAGGTAATGTAGAAACTAATGTTTTTCCTTCGCCTGTTCTCATTTCAGCTATACGTCCTTGATGTAAAACAACACCGCCTATTAACTGGACTCTGTAATGTTTTTGTCCAAGAACTCTCCAAGCAGCTTCTCTTACTACGGCATAAGCTTCTGGTAATATATCATCCTTAGTTTCTCCATTTGAAAGTCTTTGTCTAAATTCAGCTGTTTTAAGTTTAAGCTCATTATCTGATAACTTTTGCATTGCATTATCTAAAGCTTCAATTTTATCAACAATTGGTTCTATTCTTTTTACCTCTTTTGAACTATATGAGCCAAAAACTTTTTCTAAAAATTTCTTCATTGATATCATCCCTTTCTCGTATCCCTTTATTTCATAGAACTGAAATATCCTGCTGTGTAGCCTGAGCTCCATGCCCATTGTAAATTAAATCCTCCACAATCACCATCAACATCAAGTATTTCGCCTGCAATATAAAGACCTTTTACTTTGTTTGATTCTAGGGTTTCCAGATTAACACCAGATAATTCAATACCCCCAGCTGTAACTTGTGCTTGTTGCCATGTATTATGTCCTGTCACTTCGAATTTCCATTCTTTTAAAATATCGATGATTTTATAGATTTCTTTTTTGTTTAGTTTTCCACAATTAATTTCTTTATTATCAAATCCGGCTTCAATTAAGATAACCGAAATAAGCTTCTTATTTATAAATCCAATTAAGCTATCTTCTAATGTTTTATATCCCATTTTAATAAATCTATCGCTTAAAATTTCATAAAGCATATTTTTACTTAAATTAGGAAACATGTCTACAGAAACATAAACTTTTTCACCTTTATTCAATTCATCTAATACCATTCTGCTAATTTGCAAAATAGGGGGACCTGAAATGCCGTATTCTGTAAAAAGTATTTCGCCTGCTTCTTCTCTAATAATCTTTTTATCTGTTATACCTTTTACAATACCGTCAAATCTTATACCTGTAATCCTCTTAAAAAATTTGCCATTCAATTTTAGCTGAACCAAGGCTGGAAATGGTTCTGTTATTTTATGACCAAAAGTTGCTGCAAGTTTATATCCTCCTCCATCTGAACCTAGTTGAGGACTTGCTTTGCCGCCAGTGCACAAAATAACTTTATCTGCATAATAAGTTTCGCTCAAACCTATAATACTAAATTTATCTTTATTCTTTCTTAATTCTTTCACTTCAAATTCAGTTATTTCCTTAACATTTAATCTTTGAGCTTCATATCTCAATACATCTAATATGCTTGATGCTTGCAATGAATTTGGATAAACTTTACCACTTTCATCTACATAAGGATAAATACCTATATCTTCAAAAAAGGATAATGTTTTATTTAAATCAAAAAATTGCAACACCTTTTCTGCTTGTTTTACATTTTTACCATGATAACAAGCAGTTGACAAGTTCATATTAGTATAATTACATCTGCCATTACCTGTAGCTAATATTTTTTTTCCAACTTTATTCATTTTTTCAAAAATAGTTACTTCCGCTCCATCTCTGCTTGCAACTATTGAGGCTATAAGCCCAGCAGCTCCGCCTCCGATAACAGCTATCTTCATAAAATCATTCCTTTATATATTATCTATTCAGCTCTTTCAATTGTTTCTGATTCTTCTATTATTTGTGTCTTATCTATCTTTTTCATAGGTTTATAAGTTTTAATAATATATTCTGCAACTTTTAAGCCATCTATTGCCGCTGACATAATTCCACCTGCATATCCTGAACCTTCTCCGCAAGGGTATATACCTTTAATATTGCTTTGCATATCTTCACCTCTAATAATTCTAACAGGTGATGATGTTCTTGTTTCTACACCTGTCAAAATTGAGTCAGGTCTATCGAAGCCTTTCAGCCATGTACCAAAAGCAGCTATTCCTTCTACTAAACTTTCACATATAAAATCAGGAAGACAATCCCATAAATTTGCAAAAGTAGCTCCAGGTCTATAAGTTGGATATACTTCTCCAAAACTCTTTGAAACTTTTTTCTCAGCAAAATCCTTGTATAGTTGTACAGGCGCATGATAATTACATCCACCTATTTCAAAAGCTTTTTGTTCAAACTTTCTTTGAAATTCAATACCTGACAGAGCACCTTCCCCACTAAAATCTTGAGGGTTAACTGTTACAACAACTGCACTGTTTGCATTTTCTAAATCTCTATCATAAAAGCTCATTCCATTTGTTACTACTCCACTTTTTTCAGAAGATGAACCTGTTACCATTCCACCAGGACACATGCAAAATGTATATACTGATCTTCCATTTTTGCATTTATGAACAAATTTATAATCGGCTGGCCCTAAGCTTGGATGTCCTGCTAATTCTCCATATTGTCCTTCATTTATCATGTTTTGAGGATGTTCAATTCTCACACCTATAGCAAATGGCTTTGGTTCCATATTTAATTTCTTATTTAACATTTCAAAAGTATCTCTTGCACTATGACCAATTGCTAATACTAATATATCTGTATCTATTATATCGCTTTCTGTTACAATTCGATATAAATTATCATCCTTTACACATATATCATTAACACATTCTTCAAATCTAAAAGTGCCGCCAAGTTCTATCACTTTTTTTCTGATTTTTACTAAAACTCCTCTTAATAAATCAGTGCCTATGTGAGGTTTATTAATATATAATATTTCAGAAGGAGCACCTGCTTCTACAAATTCTTCTAATACTCTCTTACCTCTTTTAGATCTATCTTTAATTAATGTGTTAAGCTTACCATCTGAAAATGTTCCAGCTCCGCCTTCACCAAATTGAATGTTTGATCTTTCATCTAAAGTTCCATCTTTCCAGAACTTTTCTATATCTTTAATTCTATCTTTTACTTTCTTGCCTCTCTCAATTATTATAGGCTCATAACCTTTTTCTGCTAAAAGCAATGCACAAAATAGGCCTGCAGGTCCACTACCAACTATTACAGGTCTATTATTAATTGGTTTTTCACCAGTTATTTCTACTTCATATATAAATGGTTCAACAACTGAAATATTGTTATTTCTCTTTGAAATTTTTATATCACTGTAAAGTTCTACGTCTAATGCGTATATAAACATAATTTCATCTTTTTTTCTTGCATCTATTGACTTTCTAAATATTGATAAAGACTTTATCTGCTCTTTTGGAACTTTTAATGCTTCAGCAGCTTTGTCTTTTAAATCTTCTTCACTATGTTCTATAGGAAGTTTAACTTGCTGTATTCTTATCATTTTGCACCTCTTATTATCGTTAAGCAATATAAAAAATAATCTATAAACAAATTAAATTTTTAAAAGTTTACATACCTATATTATTTTTATGTAACTTAAACATTATACCACATATTTAAAATTATTCTATTAGAATTTTTTAAACTTTTCCGAATTCATAATAAAATGATTTTTGAGCAAAATAGTATAAATAAATGCAGAATGCAGAATTATTCGAAAATTGCGTCGCAATTTTGTTTTTAATTTTACATACTACATTCTGCATTTTTAATTAATTATGAAGTTCTAATGTTATATAACATTTACCAAGTGAGGTTCTTATGAAAAATAAAAACAGGGCAATACTATTAATGCTTCTTTCTGCCTTTTCTTTTTCTGCAATGCAAATTATAGTTAAGATTCTAGTTCAAATACCTTTAATGGAGAAGGTATTTTTCAGAAATTTCATCAGTTTAATACTTGCATATATTGTAATAAAAAGTAAAAATTTAAGTTTTTTTGGGGATAAAAAGAATAGAAAATATCTTTTAGGACGTTCTGTCTTTGGATATGCAGGAATAATACTGTTTTTTTTCGCTACAACAAAAATGCTTGCAGCAGATGCTGCAATACTTAATAAGCTGTCCCCCATATTTGTAATTATTTTCGCTCACTATTTTCTTAAAGAAAATATTAATAAGATACACATTTTGGCATTAATTTTATCATTCGTTGGCGCTTTATTTGTAATAAAACCAGAATTCAATTCTTCACTAATCCCTGCTGCATCAGGCTTTTTTTCAGCTATATTATCCGGTGCAGCTTATGTTTTTATAGCATATATAGGTAAAAAGGAAAGTGTTTATACAGTAGTATTTTATTTCTCCTTATTTTCTGTAATATGCAGCGTACCATTTTTAATATTTTCTTTTGTAATACCAAATTTTTATGAGTTTATGCTTCTATTATTGTTAGGTTCCTTAGCAGCTTTTGGACAAATAGCGCTTACTTGCGCTTACAATTCTTGCTCAGCCTCAGAAATATCAATATATGATTACTCAAATATAATATTTTCAGCAATGCTCGGATATATCTTCTTGTCTGAGTTATCCGATTTAAGCAGCATTATTGGAGGAACATTAATAATTGCAGCATCGTTTATAGTGTTTCTTTACAATAAAGGTTCATAAGTTTTAAATTGGTTTGTCTTCAATAGGACTTGACATTATTATATACGTTTCAGTATTTCCATATGATTGAACCTTACCTACAAGTTCCTCTAGATGAGCCATTTCCCTGAGATACGCCTTCATAATCATACTGTAAGGTCCTGTAACATGATGACATTCAACAATGTCTTCTGATTTTTTTGCAAATTCCCAAAAGCTCTCTTGTTTTTCAGGTTTAATAGAAGCATTAATAAATACGCAAATAGGTTTACCTACTTTAACATTGTTTACTATAGCTTTATAACGTTCAATTATTCCTGTATCTTCAAGTCTTTTTACTCTTTCTGCAACTGCTGGCGGACTCAATGAAACTAGTTTACCTAACTCTTTCATCGAAATTCTACCATCTTTTTGTAAAATGCTTACAATTTTAACATCTGTTTGATCCATCGCCGTACCACCTTGTTTTATTAATTATAATCTATAAATGAACTTTAAATACTATGTTATTTTTTAAAATGTTTAATTAAAATTATGTACAAAACCATATATTCATGTTATTATAACATAACTATAATAATCAAATCAAGAGAAACATTGTCTAATATCTATTTATTTTATTAAAAAGTATTTAAGGCTAAGTTTTGAATTATTTCAATAATATTTATGCACTTTACAGTGTTTTCACTAATATTTTAGCAAGTATTTGGTATATTATTGAATAGTTATTAATTTTAAATTCATAAGGAGAGCGCTATGTCTAAATTAAAAATTACAGAAACGTCATTAAGAGATGGTCATCAATCTCTAATAGCTACTAGATTGACAACAAATGAAATTCTTCCTATACTTTCCGAAATGGATAAAGCAGGTTTTTATTCTATGGAAGTTTGGGGCGGAGCTACTTTTGATACTTGTTTAAGATTTTTAAATGAAGATCCATGGGAAAGACTTCGTCAAATAAGAGCAAATGTAAAAAATACTAAGTTACAAATGCTTACCAGAGGGCAAAATTTATTAGGTTATAGACATTATGCTGATGATATAGTTGAAACCTTTTTAAAGAAAGCAATATATAATGGAATTGATATAGTTAGAGTGTTTGATGCTTTAAATGATTTCAGAAATTCAAGAAAATCAATTGAAGTTATAAAAAAAGAAGGTGCTCATTGTCAATGTGCCATCTCTTATACAATAAGCCCTGTACATACTCAAGATTATTATTTACATTTAATTAAAGATTTTGAAAATGCTGGAGCAGATTCTATATGCATAAAAGATATGTCAGGTATACTGTTGCCTTTTGAAGCATATAAGCTCATTAAAGCAATAAAAGAAATTACAGATCTTCCTATAGAATTACACAATCACTGTACAAGTGGAGTTGCTCAAATGACAATGCTTAAAGCAATTGAAGCAGGTATTGATATAGTTGATACTGCCATTTCACCATTATCCTCAGGTACATCTCAACCATGTACAGAATCATTAGCTCTGGCTTTACAAGGGACAGAAAGAGATCCTGAATTAAACATAAAACATTTAAATAATATTGCAGATCACTTTAAACCCATTGTTAATAAATATGTAGAAGATGGAACTCTAAGTTCAAAAGTATTAATGACTGAACCTAAAACATTATTGTATCAAGTACCAGGTGGTATGCTATCAAATATGATCTCTCAAATGAAATCATTAAATGCAAGTGATAAATTCGAAGAAGTTCTTGCAGAAATTCCTAGAGTAAGAGAAGACTTAGGCTTCCCTCCTCTTGTTACACCAATGAGTCAAATGGTTGGAGCTCAAGCAGTTTTCAATGTAATATCTGGAGGAAGATATAAAATTATACCTACAGAAATTAAAAATTATGTAAAAGGTTTGTATGGTACTTCGGCAGTGCCAATATCTGAAGAAATAAGAAAGAAGATTATTGGAAATGATGAAGTTATTACCGTAAGACCTGCAGATTTATTAAGCAATGAATACGATAAAATGGCTTCTGAAATTGGTGACTTAGCAGAATCTGTTGAAGATGTGTTGTCATATGCTTTATTCCCACCAGTTGCAAAAGCATTTTTAGAAAAAAGACGAACTAATAAATAAATTATTTGTAATTAGTCAAATAAGTAATTTTAAAAAAAGCAAAAACAATTGTTTTGTAATATTGTTTTTGCTTTTTTATATGTTGATAAAATTTGTAATATGTTGTACAATTATGTCAAAATGCATACGGAGGTAATTTATGAATAATTACAGGATAGCCGTCTGTGATGACAGTATAGAGCATGTTGATATAATTTCAGCCATGATTGCTCTAATTGTAGAAAAAAACAAATTAAACTGTTCATTAGATACTTTTACATCGAGCAAGGAGCTTGTAATCGGCCACGAAAAGCGGAACTATGATATCATATTTCTCGACATGGAAATGCCAGAACAAAATGGAATTGAAACAGGCTTAAAAATTAAAAATATTTCAGATGATACAAAAATAACCTATGTTACTGCTCACAAAGGTTATGCTTTTGAATCATATATGGTTAAAGCAGAAGATTATTTGTTGAAACCTATTGATCCATCAAAACTTGAAAGCAATATTTTAATGTGTTTTAAAAAATTACAGACAAAAAAGGAAAGAAAGTTTCTTGATATAGCAGATACATCTAGAAATATAAATCGAATTTTTATAGATAACATAATTTGTATACAAAGAGAAAAAGATAGGAAAATTCATATTAAATGTATTTTCAGAAAGACAATTGTTGTTAATGAAACCATATCAAATATGGAAAAGAACTTAGCTGACAATAAGAATATAATAAAAGTTAATCAAAGTTGTTTGATAAATTTAAACAATGTAAGAAAAATCGCAAAGGATATAATTACTTTTAGTGATGACAGCACAGTAAAAATAAGCGAAAGCTGTTTACAAAATGTTAAAAAAGAATTTTATAAAACTTTATAGGAGATAAATGTAGTTATGATCTGGAACGCAATAGAAATTTTTGTTAACTTTTTTCAAATGTATATTATATATAAAACTTTTGATTTGTTTTATGAAAAAAGGTTTGAAAGAAAGTATACACTGCCTTTAGTAGTAATTTTAATGACTGCATTATTGTCCATCGTTAATCATAATGTAGTAATAAAAGACAATATAATAATTTACATATCACTATATGTTTTGATATATATTTCAACAATAGCCATTTTCAAAGGAAAAATAGTTTCTAAAGCTATTCTTATTTTTGGTATTTTATTTATTTTGTTTTTGTGTGAGCTTTTAGCATCTACTTTAGTAATGATATTAATAGATTCTAATATATCAAAAGGTTATGATCAAGGTTTTTATAGATTAACTATTATGACAATATCTCAAACAATGTTCTTCTATATTTATATCTTCATTAAAAACAAAACTTATAACAAACATATTTTATTTGCAAATAAAAAGTATTTTATTATAATAAGCTTAATATTATTTATAAACATTGTTGCAATAACTGTAGTTGTTTGGATGTACGGCAATTTAGAATTTAAAGATAATATTCATATAATTTTAATCACTGTTTGTATTTCTGCTCTGTCATTACTTGAATTATTGTTATTTTATAATATTTTTAAAAATTCAATTCAAGAAGCTGAAAAAGACAAATTATTATTCCAATATGAAATCGAGGGCAAATATTATTCTCAAATTAATGATATATTAGAAGAAATGAGAATCATTAAACATAACTTGAAAAATAGTTTAATTATTATAGACACATACAATAAAACTAATCAAAAAGATAAGTTACAAAAATATGTAGATGAACTCCTAGATGAAACTAATGTCTTGATAGTTCCTCAAATAGATAAAGAAAATATAATAACTTCTTATTTAAGTTATAAAGTTGAACAAGCTAAGGCAAATGAAATTAAAGTTGATATAGAAAATAATTTGACTAGTTCAATAAATATTGATAAAACAGACATATGTCAAGTAATAGGCAATATTATGGATAATGCTATAGAAGCAAATAAAAAAAATATAGATAAATATATAAAAATATTGCTTTATAACAAAGATAATTACATGATTATAAAATCCGAAAATCCTGCAAAAGAACCGCTGCTAATAAAAGATAATGTAATTCTAACTACAAAAAAAGATACTAAAAAACATGGATTGGGGCTAAAAAGCATAAAAAAAATAGCTGAAAAACATGATGGTAGTTTAGAAACAGAATTAACAAATGAAGTATTTCAAATTAAAGCGGTGTTTTTAAACGAATAAAATCAATGTCTATTTGAATTTAAGTATATTTATGCGCGTTTAAATTCAAGTTTATAAATTGAACTAGCATTAAAAACTTTTTTCAGTTAAATTGTTGAGCCATATATCTGTTGTATTTTTAATAGATGTGTGGCTTTTTTATATATTAAATAATTACGTGAATAGACAACGAAAGTACGACAATAGACATATTTCTAAAAGCTATATTGCATAGTTTGCGGATATATTGTATAATCTTGTCATAAACAGAAAGGAGGAAAATATAATGAAGAAATTATTTAGCAGCAAAATATCATTATCTCTATTGACTTGCTTAACTATGGTTTTAGTGACAACAGCTAAGGCAACTGTTGGTACTACATGTTTACTTTTTGTAAATCAACCTAAAGTACCAAATTGTTTGATAAAAGATGATAAGTAGAATATCTGGTAAATTGTCAAGGGCATTAGGCCACAAGCTTAATGCCACCATTGAAGAGAAGGAAGTATATGCATACAGCATTGAAGTAATATTATCATTAATTTTAAATTTAATAATCCTTTATGAAGTTGCTTATATGATAGGTAAAATACCAGAGCTAATAATTTTTATAATATTTTTCTCTGGGCTTAGAACATATGCGGGTGGATATCACGCTAAAACACATATAGAATGCATGACATTATCATTTATAATATTTATCATATCTTCCATGAGCAGTACTTGGTTTATTGCTTATGGTGAAATAATAATGCTAGTTGGGCTAATTGCATCAAATATATTGGTATTCAAGTATGCGCCATCAGAAAGCGAAAACAAACCTTTAAGTAATAGCCAAAAAAAGCTTCATATGTTAATTAGCAGAGGGATAGTAGTTGCATATAGTGTAATAATTTTGATTTTATATTTCAATAAGGTTCAAACAGATTATATATATTTAACTGCCGTTGTCGCAATGTTAATTGAATCTTTAAGTTTAAACCATTTGATTAATTCATAGTTATTCAGAACTGTGATTTATACTTTCTATTATTACATAAAGTTGGTTATATAGCTTATAAATATAAGTAGCAACATGGTATCGGGGGAGAAAAAGTTAAGATTATAAAAATATTGAAAGTCAATATTTTTACAATCTTATTTTTGTGTTCAAAATGAGGCAATTTAAATAATGTTTAACTCAATGATTCTTGAGATCTGCCATAGTATTTTTCAATGTCAAATTCATTTTCACTTTTAGCAACCAACAAAGAACTTGTTGCAGCTGCTGTAACATTTGTTGCTGTTCTTGCCATGTCTACTATAGAACTAATAGGTGTCATTAAAACTATAATTTCTATAGGAAGTCCTGCTGCTGCAAATATAGCTGTAGTAGTTATAGTTGATGTTCCAGGCACTCCAACTGTTCCTATACTTACTATTGTTGCAAGAACTATCAAAAATATATATTGGAAAACTGAATAATCGATTCCAAGTGCATTTATCGCAAATACAGCTAACAATGTTGGCCATATACCTGCACATCCTGGCATTCCCATATTAGCCCCAAGAGGAGCTACAAAAGATGCTATACTTTCAGATACACCTGAATTTTTCAATGACTTTACAGTAACTGGTATTGTACCAATGCTGCTTTGTGATGTAAAAGCAACAACTTGTGCAGGCCAAATATGTTTAAAAAATTTAAGTGGGTTTAATTTAGCAACTGTTGCAATCAATATTCCACTTACTATAAAAGTTTGTATAAAGCAAGCTATATAAGCTATTAGCAATACAGAGAATAGTGGTAATAATTTTTCTGGTCCATTGCTTGAAACAGCACTTGCTACTAAAGTTAATACAGCATATGGTGTAAGCTCTATAATAAATGAAATAACTTTATATATTATTTTAGACCCAGAATCTATAAAATCTTTAAATGGTTTAGCATCTTTTTCATTTTTAGATGAAAGTGATACCAATGCAACTCCAATAATTACTGAAAATAAAATTATAGGAACTATTGCATTATTTGATGCTTGAGCAAAAATGTTTTTTGGAAAAAGATCAATAATAACCTGCGTAAATACAGGAACTTCTTTTGCTACATAATCAGTTGGCAAACTTACTTCTGCCCCCTTTCCTACAAAGAAAAGCAAAGACATAATTACTGTAAGTGTAGATGCAATAAATGTGTTTCCAGTTAGCCAAGCAACACTTTTAACTCCTATAGACTTAAGTCTTTGAATATTATCAAGAGCTGATATACTAGAAACTACACTAAAAAACAATAACGGTATAACAAAAGCTGATATTAAACTTACATAAATCTTTCCAATCGGTTGCACATAATCTAATTTTCCTCTAAATATAACGCCTAGTAAGATCCCTAATCCTAGAGCTGTTATTGTTCTTATTCCAAAATCTATATTTTTTTTAGCCATAAAAGCCAGAATTCCAATTAATAATAAAGCAAAACCTAAAGCTAAGTATAAAGTAATATCTATATTCAAATTCATAATTAATCTCCTCATATTATGTTATGTTATTAAAATAATTTCTATAAATTTTAAAATTATCTGCAACAACAACACATTTTACAAGCTGCACCAAAACTTTTAATACTTAATTTATTAATTTCTTTCATACTAACGCACCTCCATTTTATTGTTTCTCTTGTTTTCATATATGTTTAGTATGAAAGTATATTATCCTATATTATTTCTTTTGTCAATAATAACTTTTATAAATATTTTAAATAAATTACAAATATTGCGTGATAACTTTTACTAACTTTGAAGGAAGAGATAAACTATATTTGAATTTGCCACAAATTCCCTTGAGCATATTATAAAAAGGCACCTAAGTGCCCATTCATATATTCAATAAGATTTTTAGTCTATTGAATCTTCTAAATCTACTGAATCTTCCAAGCTTTTACTCTTATCATTAACAGTCAAATTAATATTACCTAATTTAAACTTTTCTCTAATTTTTGATTCTATCAAATTCATCAATTCAGGATTCGATTCAAGATATTCTTTTAAATTTTCTCTGCCTTGCCCAATTCTATTTCCATCATAAGAATACCAAGAGCCAGATTTATTTATTATCTCTGTTTCTACTCCCATATCAACTATACAGCCTGCTTTTGATATACCCTTACCATATATTATATCGAATTCTGCTTGTCTAAATGGTGGAGCGACTTTATTTTTAACTATTTTTACTCTCGTTCTGTTTCCAAAAACATCGTCACCCTTTTTTAAAGTTTCTATTTTTCTTACATCAAAGCGCATAGAAGCATAAAATTTTAGGGCCTTACCACCTGTTGTTGTTTCTGGATTTCCAAACATTATGCCAATCTTTTCACGTAATTGGTTTATAAAAACTACTACAGTATTAGATTTGCTAATTGCTCCAGCTAACTTTCTTAAGGCTTGAGACATAAGTCTTGCTTGTAGACCCATGTGAGAATCTCCCATATCACCTTCAATTTCAGCTTTTGGTACTAAGGCAGCTACAGAATCAACTACTATTACATCACAAGCTCCACTTCTAACAAGAGCTTCTGCTATTTCAAGACCTTGCTCACCAGTGTCAGGTTGTGATATAATTAAATCTTCAATCTTTACACCAAGGTTCTTTGCATATCCTGGGTCCAATGCATGTTCAGCATCTATAAATGCAGCTATACCGCCATTTTTTTGTGATTCAGCTATAATATGTAATGCAACGGTAGTTTTACCAGATGATTCAGGTCCATATATTTCAATAATTCTTCCTTTAGGAACTCCTCCTATACCTGTTGCTATATCAAGGGGCAATGCACCAGTAGATATAGCTTCAATATTCATTTTTGCATTTTCTCCAAGTCTCATTATTGAACCTTTTCCAAACTGCTTTTCAATTTGAGCAATTGCTAGTTCAAGTGCTTTTTCTTTTTCCATTTTATACCTCTCGATTTTTTACGACATTTAATCTATGATTATTTTTTATTCCAAGGCATGTATCCACCGTAATACTTTTGTGCAATACGGTTTTGCGTTGAATCATTAAGGCTTGCTAAGCGTTGATATGCACGTTGGATTGAAGCCAAATCTTCTTCACGTGTTTTTTTAAAGGGACATCCACATTTATTGCAAATTAAAAGAGTTAACCTGTTACATTTTTCATACTCTGATAACGCTACGCAGTCTGGAAGTTCAAGTAAATTTGGATTTGAAAATCGATTCAATGACATATATCCTCCTTCTATGAATGACATATGCAATAACATTTATCGGTGAGTTTCAGATTTTACTTCGATTACTTAAGCTTTTAAAATAAGTCTTATTGTTTTAGTAAATTGATTACAACGCCTTTGTTTATTTGCATATTTGCACTACTATTTAATAATTTAATAATTTAATTTATTAACATTCTTGTTAAATTACTTCTACTCTATTTTCAATGTAACTTTTAATATTTTCTTTTGGAATATTTAGAGCAGCTGCAAATTCCCCATAAAGCAGGTCTTCTGCCTTTCTCATATAATTCTCATCAGTTTGACCGAGTTTTTTTCTATTATTAACTGCATTACTTTTTTTAACATATACAGTTTTAATAAGCCGAATTAAATCTTCACAATTGTGAAGTTGAAACGACTTATAATAATCGCTTATTTCTCGCAGATTGTTGTTATTGCAAATTTCAACTTCTATAGTTGGTATCTTATCTATAAGCTGATTTGCTCTCTCATCTGTAATGATTGACCTCATAATTACAGTTGTATCAATTGGCACATATATTTTCCCATCATAATATAGTGGCTTCAAAACGTAATAGAGCTTGGTTTTGTCAATGCCCGGCACATCAAGCTTGCATATTTCTTCAACTCGGCAAACTCCGTCATTTCCATAAATAATTAGCTCATTGATTTTAAACATATTATTAAATCAACTCCAATCATTCTAATTTAGATAAAACCCCAAAATTCTGCAAGTAATTTAAATTTGTAGATTATTATCTGAATTTATATAAAAAAACGTATAGATTTGACAACTGGACTTACGTTATCGAAACTACACGTTGTATATATATATTAACATTTTTTAAAATTTCATGTAATACTTTTTTTTATAAAACGTAATTTTTTTATACTATAATATAATTTTAGGGTGATATTTTATCTCTCTATCTAACCTTCAATTTTCAATATTAAAAATTTTTATTTTTTTATTAGATTCTTTTAACTTTTTAACGTTCCAAAAACATGTTGTACTACTTCTCTCAATTCTTTTAGCTCTATAACTTTAATATTGTTAAACTTTATAGGTCTGCTAAAAGCATTTTGTGCTACATAAACTTTTTTAAATCCCATTCTATCAAGTTCTCTTATTCTCGTTTCAAGAGAAGGAACTTTTTTAAGTTCTCCGGTAAGTCCAACATCGGCAATAAATACTACATCATTAGGAATCCCTCTATTATATACAGATGATACTATGCTCATTATTACAGCTAAGTTAATAGCTTGTTCCCTTAATCTTAGTCCACCTGTAATTTTAATTACAACATTTTTATTAAATAAATTAAATCCACCTCTTTGTTCAAGAACAGATATCAAAGTATTTAATTGATCCTTACCTAAATTTTCTCCAATCCTAGAAGGATATGGTGTAAAAGAATTTGATACCAAACTTTCCACTTCAACAATAATAGGTCGGGAACCTTCTCTTACAACAGTTAACGCACTGCCTGAAACAGTTACTCCACCTTCTCTTTTAGTCATGAAAAATTCTGATGGATTATCTATAGACACCATCCCACTTTCTGTCATACCAAAAAATCCAATTTCTCCAGTTCCTCCAAACCTATTTTTAGAACTTTGAAGCGCTCGTAGTTCTTCTTCATTTTCCCCTTCTATAATTAAAACTGTATCCACAAGGTGCTCTAATGAACGTAAACCAGCAATTTCTTCATTTTTATTCATTTGCCCAACTAATATAACAGCTCTTGGTCTTTCACTATTTTTAGCAATTCTCAAAAGCTCATTGGCACATTCCATCGTTTGTGTTGGCGAGCCAGCTCTTGAAGGCAAATATTCATCTAACACAAAAGCTTGTATACTATCTACAATTATTAAATCAGGATCAATTTCGTTTATGTAATCAACTACATTGTTTAAACTTGTATCTGAAACAATCCAAATATTATCATTTATTCTACTTAATATCCTATCAGCTCGATTTTTAATTTGGCTGTCACTTTCTTCACCTGAGGCATATATAACTTTAAAGCCTTTTGATGACACATCATCTGCAACTTGTAAAAGCAAAGTAGACTTTCCTGCTCCTGGTTTGGCTGTAATAATAGAAATTGAATCTTTTACAATTCCTCCCCCCATTACTCTGTTAAATTCATTTATATTAGTTATAATCCTATCGCTGTTACTTGAAGTAACTTCTGATAATTTTCTTATTGGTTTTCTTTTTGCAGCAGAACTTGAATTATTGTTTGAACCTTTTTTAACTTGAGTTATATTTTCTTCCAAACTGTTCCATTCGCTGCAGTTTGGACATTTACCCATCCATTTTACAGATTCATAGCCACAATTTGTACATCTATATATCGATTTTGTTTTAATGCAAATGCACCTCCTAAATTTCATGAACTCATAACAAGCTATTTGACATTATTAATCATATATCAAATGTTATATCATGTCAATGAAGTAAGCAGTCAGTTTAAATTTTATCGAATAATGTTATGAAATTATAATTTAATTTAAGTAATATTTAATTTTTTTATATTTTTCGTTCGAATAGTTTAGTATATGTAAACTTTAAATATAGTTATAAGTGTTTATTATGTAACTTCTTAGCAAATTTTCAATTTTCCATATTGACATTACTATTAGCCATGTGTATAATTAATTCGTATAAAAAGTTTACTAATTATAAACATTAAGTTTAATAATATAAACAAAAGATAAGAGGTTTCCCATGGATATTGGAGAAAAAATTAAAAGGCTTAGAACTGCAAATTCTTTAACACAACAAGAACTTGCAGATAGATGCGAATTGACAAAAGGATACATTTCACAATTGGAAAGAGATTTGACTTCTCCTTCTATTGCTACGTTAACAGATATATTAGAATGTTTAGGTACAGATTTAGGTGCATTTTTTAATGAAGCTGTTGACGGTAAAATAGTTTTTAAAGAAGAAGATGTTTTCGTAAAAGAAACTGATGATAACTACATAATAAATTGGATAATTCCAAATGCACAAAAAAATAAAATGGAACCTATTTTAGTTGAACTTGCTAGTTATGCAAAAACTAAATTAGATGTGCCACATGAAGGCGAAGAATTCGGATATGTTTTGGCAGGAACTATTATGCTTTATTATGGCAATCATGCTTTTAAAGTTAAAAAGGGAGAATCTTTTTATTTCAAAACCAATAAGAGCCATTATATAGAAAATACCAGTAAAAATACTGCCAGAGTGATATGGGTTAGTACTCCCCCTAATTTTTAAATGATTTAAGGAGAATGATATGAGCAATGCAATTATTGAATTAAATAATATTATTAAAAAATTTGATGGTGAAACTGTTCTTGATGATATAAATTTATCAGTTAAGGAAAATGAATTTGTTACTTTATTAGGTCCTAGTGGATGTGGCAAAACTACAACACTAAGAATAATTGGAGGTTTTGAAACTCCAACTTCAGGTGAAGTGTATTTCGATGGTCATTTAATGAATGATGTTCCTCCATTTAAAAGGCAGCTGAACACAGTATTTCAAAAGTACGCACTGTTTCCACATATGAACGTATTTGAAAACATTGCATTTGGACTTAGAATTAAAAAAATGGACGAACGTATTATAGAAGGAAAAGTATCAAAAATGCTTGAACTTTTTAATTTGAAAAATTATGGCAAAAGAAGGATTGACCAACTTAGCGGGGGTCAACAACAAAGAATTGCAATAGCTAGAGCTTTAGTAAATGAGCCAAAGGTACTACTTTTAGATGAGCCTTTAGGGGCACTTGATTTAAAACTTAGAAAAGAAATGCAAAATGAGTTAAAAGCTATGCAGAAAAAAATCGGTATAACATTTGTTTATGTTACCCATGATCAAGAGGAGGCTCTTACAATGTCTGATACTATTGTTGTTATGAATGATGGAATTATTCAGCAAATGGGCACTCCTATAGATATTTACAATGAACCTGAAAATGCATTTGTTGCTGATTTCATAGGTGAAAGTAATATTTTAGATGGAATTATGCATGATGATTATTTAGTTGAATTTTTAGGTAAAAAATTTGAATGTGTGGATTTTGGTTTTGGAAAAGGTGAAGAAATAGAGGTTGTTATTAGACCTGAAGATTTGGTTTTAACAGAAGCTGGAACGAGTCCTTTGGAAGGCATTGTAAAATCAGTTACTTTTAAAGGTGTTCACTATGAAATGAGAGTTGTTGTATCTAATTTTGAATTTTTAGTTCATTCAACAACTAAAGCTCCTATAGGTGAAACAATAGGTTTATCTTTAACTCCTGATGATATTCACATCATGGAAAAGGGGGAATAAAGATGAAAGATAAAACTAAATATTTTTCTTATCCTTATATTGTTTGGATGAGTATATTTATTTTACTGCCTTCATTCCTTGTGTTGCTATACAGTATTACCACAAAAGAATCTAATGGAATTACTACGATTCAATTTACATTAGATAATTATAAAATGTTTTTTAACAACATGTACATATACATATTGTGGGATTCTATATCACTTGCGGCATTATCAACTACAATTTGTTTAGTTTTAGGATATCCTGCTGCATATATAATTGCTAATGCTAATTTATCAAAAAGAAATACTTTATTGTTTTTATGTATTTTACCTATGTGGATGAACATGCTCCTTAGAACTTACGCATGGATGACTATTTTAGGAAACAATGGCTTAATAAATACTTTTCTAGAATTTATAGGTTTGCAAAAGTTAAATCTTTTATATACAAAAGGGGCTACTGTAATGGGAATGGTTTATAATTTCATCCCTTTCATGATACTTCCTATATATACAGCATTAAGCAAAATGGATAATGGTTTAATTGAAGCAGCTGATGATTTAGGAGCTAATAAGAAAACTGTATTTAGAAAAATAATATTACCATTGAGCATGCCTGGCGTTATATCCGGCATAATTATGGTGTTTATGCCAGCAGTCAGCACATTTATTATCCCTCAGCTTTTAGGTGGAAATAAAAATATGATGATAGGTAATTTAATTGAGAAATTATTCATACTAAATGGGGATTGGAATTTTGGTTCAGCTATTTCAATTATTATGATGATTATTATTTTAATTTCAATGTCAATAATGAATAAGTTTGATGTTGATAAAGAAGGGGGTGCTAGACTTTGGTAAAAAAATATTTATCTAAAATTTATATGATAATTTTGTTTATTTTTTTATATGCTCCAATTCTAGTGCTTGCAATTTATTCTTTTAATGAATCTAAATCAAGAGGCAATTGGACAGGATTTTCACTAAAATGGTATATTGAATTATTTCAAGACAGAGATATTAAAACAGCACTTTATTACACTGTTTCCATTGCATTGATTTCTGCTATTGTTTCAACTTTGTTAGGAACTGCCGCATCAATAGGAATTAACAGCATGAGAGGCAAAATAAAATCTGTAATTTTAAATATTAATTATTTACCTGTTGTTAATCCCGATATAGTTACAGGTATTGCTTTAATGATATTATATATATCTTTAAATATAAGTTTGGGGTTTAATACTGTACTTATATCTCACATAGTATTTAACACTCCTTATGTCATTTTATCTATACTTCCAAAATTAAAGCAGCTGGATGTAAATATGACCGAAGCAGCTATGGATTTGGGCGCAACTCCAATGTATGCTCTTAGAAAAGTTATTATTCCTGAAATTAAACCAGGTATAATTACAGGTTTTTTAATGGCATTTACATTATCAATTGATGATTTTATCATAAGTTACTTTACAAAAGGAGAAGGTGTAACTAATCTTTCTATTGTAATTTACTCAATGGCAAGAAGAGGTGTACGTCCTACAATAAACGCATTGTCTACAATAATGCTTTCAGTAGTATTATTGTTAATGATAATTATTAATAATAGATCAAATACAACAGAAAAATCAAAAAGAATAAAAAGAAATGAGGTATTGAAATAATGAAAAAGAAATTGTGCTTTATGTTAGTTATTCTAACAACATTATTAATTGCAACAACAGGATGTAAAAAAGAAGAAAAAGAAATTTTAAATGTATTAAACTATGACATATACATTGATAAAACACTAATTACTGAATTTGAAGAAGCAAACAATGTTACAATAAAATATGACACTTACTCAACGCCTGAAGAAATGTACATAAAAGCAAAAGCAGGTGCATCTAATTATGATTTAATAATATCAAGCGAATACATGATTGAGAGAATGATTAATGAAGGAATGGTAAACAAGCTTAATTTTGATAATATCCCTAATTATCAATATATAAATGAACAATTTAAAAATCAGCCATATGATCCTAACAATGAATATGCAGTACCTTATTTTTGGGGAACTTTAGGTATTTTATATAATAAAAATACTGTTGATGTTTCATCAAACAGCTGGGATATATTGTGGAATGAAAAATATGATCAAAGAATTATAATGATGGACTCTCAAAGAGATTCATTTGCAGCAGCTCTTAAACTTTTAGGATATTCTTTAAATACTGTTGATGAAAAAGAACTTGATGAAGCAAAAGACCTTCTTTTAAAACAAAAACCTCTCGTTATGGCTTACATAACAGATGGTGCTCCTGATATCATGATAAATGAAGAAGCAGATATGGCTCTTGTATGGTCAGGTGAAGCAGTTTCAGCAATGGCAGAAAATGAAAATTTAGGTTTCATCATTCCTAAAGAAGGAAGCAACATTTGGATTGATGCTATGTTCATTCCTTCAACAGCTAAAAATCAACCTTTAGCAGAAAAATTTATAGACTTCCTTTGTACAAAGGATTCAACTCTTAGAAACATTGATGAAGTTTGGTATTCAACTGTTCATACAGAAGCAATAAAAGAAGTTGATGAAGAATTGCTTAATAATGAAGCATTTAATATTCCTGAAGAAGATATAAAAAACATGGAAATGTTTAGAGATCCTAAGGAATTCATAGACCTTTACAGTTCAAGATGGACAGAAATCGCAGCACAAAAATCAAAATAGCAATTAATCGTAATTAGTAATTAATAGAAAGAACTCACAATAATAAATTGTGAGTTCTTTCTATATTTATTTATTTTATCTAATTAGTTTCGTTATTAAAATTTTCTTTAACATTAAGTAAATGAAGCGTAGATGAAATTGTTAAAGTTATTAGTGTTGCAAGTATTAAAAATGACATATGTATTCCTCCCTTAAATTCTTTCTATATAAATCATAGTAAAATGCTGTATTTTTAAATTATTATACATAGTTTACATCATAAAGCTTAGTGTTTTCTTAAACATATACGCCCATTAGGATGGGCGTATAAAATATTACATTAATTCGCAAAATTTACAGCCCTTACATATTTCAACTTTACTTTCAAAAATCCTTTTTATTATTTCAATTGTATTTTCTGATTCAACATCGCCCTTTTCAACATTAGTATGAAGTATAATCTTTTTAGGTGAAACATTCAATAAAACATTTATAATAAGTTCATCATATTCTAAAATTTTCCCATCTAATTCTTGAGAAATTTCAGCATTTCCAATATAATTTAACTTTTTCATATGACTGTCATAAATTTGCAGCTTATGATTGTTATACATAATATTAACAACATCATGATCCTTTTCTTCAACCTCAGAAATGTATCTAATTACACTTATAAAATCAAGATATTCTTTTTTCATTAAATAATTATCAATACATTTTTCAACTATTTGCGAAGCATAAAGACCAATGAATTTAAGTCTAAACTTAATAAAACCATTTAGATTTATTGTTTTTTTATTTTCTATTACTTCTTTAAATTTATTTTTTACTACAAGCTGTATTTTTATATCATTTTCTATTTCTTCTTCAATTGTATTTTTGATTTCTTCATATTCTTCTTCATCAAAGTAAAAATAATTTTCTTCTAAATAAATACAACTTTCTTTTTTGGTAAATTCCAACAATAATTTAGTTATTTTACCAATTATTTTTTCCAAACAATTCTTCTTATTTAGTATGTCATTTGTATTATATTTTATTCTAATAATTCCTTCTTCTGTCGAAGAAATTTCTATGTTAATATCACTTTCTTCTAAATTTGTGATGATCTCAATATTTTTAACAATTTCTAAATTCTCGTTTTCATTAATCTCTAATGATAAAAGCTCCACTTAGTCACTCCTCTCGCAGGGAGGTTATATTATTGGTATTATTGATCCCAAATCTATTATTTGTTGACTTGAAGCTTCTTCATATAAATATCCCGAAGACAGTATAAATTCTTTAAATGCATTAAAAATATCCTCATCAACAATTTTACCTGTTGATAAAAAAATCTTTTCATTTATTAAACCTGTACAGCCTCCTATAAATCCATGATTATAGCCTTTGAGATAAACAATTTTAGGATTTATAAACATACAGTCTATATTATATGATTTGAGTTTTTCATGTATCATAAGATCTGATGTCACAGCCTTATTATTGCCAACTGATGATATGGAACATTTAGTATAACCTTGATTTACATGAATAAATTCTATGTTTGCTTCTTCCAAATAATACTTTAAAACCTGGTCTGTATGCTGCAGGTTGTGCACAGCATATCTCCCTATTCTTGCTACATTATATGCTATATCCTCAGGATAGTTTCTACATAGAGTTTTTCCACCTTTAATTACTTTTATTCCTAGGTTAGTCAAAACATTAAAATAATAATCATAAACATTTGGTGCAACTATAAATGTTTTTTCATCAATTGGATGAATTACCATGTCAGGATGTCCATCAACAGGTTCTTGCAAATCACTGCACTTAATAGTTTTAATTGGTTCTATATTTAATTTTTTTAAATAATTTATTATTTCATCACTTGCTTTATAATCAATAATTACATAGCGAGGTGATGTAGTTAGTACGTATGGGTTCATGATATCTCCTTGTACTTTTTTGCAGTTCATAAAAAAAGATATAATTTTATTTAAATTATATCATTTTACTATTTCTTATTCCATATTTAATTTTAAAAGCGATATTAAACACTTTTACCGAATCCACAATTAGGATATGTACAAACTTTGCAATTAAGACATAGCCCACCTTGGCCGAGTTTGTCTATATCCATTTTTGTTATTGTATCATCAGCCATAATTCTTGGTAGTATTAAATCAAAGATAGTTCGTTTTGAATACATGACACAACCCGGAAGTCCAAGTATTGGTATTTTTTTACCATTATAATTGTAATAAGCAACGAGAAGCATTGCTCCTGGAAGTACAGGTGCGCCATAAGTAACAATTTCTGCACCTGTATCTTTAATTGCTCCTGGTGTGCAGTCATCTGGGTCAACGCTCATGCCTCCAGTACATACAACAACATCTGCACCAATTTCTATATATGATATGACTGCAGCAGTAATTCCATTTTTATCATCATCTACTATTGTCTGTCCTAAAATTTCTGAATCAAACTCATTAAACTTATCTATAATGACAGGACCAAATGTATCCTTGATTCTACCATGGAATACTTCACTTCCCGTAGTTACAATGCCTACTTTTTTATGCTTAAACTCCAAAATTTCCATTATAGGCTTTCCAGCGCCTATCTCTTGCGCTTCTTTCATTTTATACTCTTCAATAACAAGTGGAATGACTCTTGTCCCTGCTAATTTGTCACCTTTTTTAACAGGTGTATTTCCATGTCTTGTTGCTATCATCATTTCACCAAGGCTGTTGATTTTATAAAGTCTTTCTGTATCTAATTTGAATAACCCATCAATATCAGCAATTACTTCTATCTTCCCTTCCTTTACTTCAGAAGGTATCATATATTTATTTTTACAAATTCCATAGAGTATTTCAGCTGCTTCGTTTTCATGGAGCATGCCTTCTTGTTTTTCCCATATATAAAGATTTTCTTTGCCTACTGAAAGTAGCACAGGAATATCTTCTTCTTTTATTACATGTCCTCTTTTAAAAACAGCATCCTTTTTTACGTCTTTAATTATTTGAGTAATATCATGGCAAAGTATCTGACCTACTGCATCAACAGTTTTAATTTGTTTCATAATGTTCTCCTATGTTTTATTAACATTTTTGCTCATTTTTTACAAAGTTATTCACATTTAATTGATTTGACTTTCTTTATCTCATTAATTTCCAAAAATCATACAATATAAATACACAGCTTGTTCTTTTCTTTTTTCAATAACTTTTATTGCACTTTCATCATATTTATAGAACTCTTCTTTATAAGAGAATCTTTCTTTAATTGTAACTAGGTTATCATCTTTTACTAATTTGTCAGCTAAATATACAACTTCCTTTTCTGTTGGAATTTTAGAAATTACGTCGAGTTCCATATGTTCACCTACGATTTTTGAAATTTCTTCATAACCCATTTCTAAAAGCCACTGAGCACCTACCTTGTCATGCTGATGATTTCCTTTTCCAATGTCATGCAACATGCTCGCTGCCATAACAATCTTTTTGTCTAATATAATTCCTTGTTCATATAAATTTTGACACATATTTAAAGCTACTGCTGCTACTTTATTAGAATGTGCTTTTAGAGCATCAGTCATATGAAAAAAATCTTGAATTTTTTCACATAATTCAACTGACGGGCATTTTTTGTTTTCATTGTATTCTATAAGATTCAAATAATCATTTATTGTGTCAGCATCCATAATAATACCCGGATCAACAAATGTCATATTTTTATAATTTACACCCACTTTAGTAATTGCACCTTGCAAGCCCATTGTTCCATCGTGCTCTAGTATTGTATTAATAGCTTTTTTTCGAAGTAAAATTGGATGCCCATTTTTACCTTCATAGTTCGGTAGTATGATATTTAAGCTTAAGTCTCTCATTTCTTCCATCATTTTTTTTAAAGTATATTGCTGAACAAATGGACTGTCAGAAGGCAAAATGAACACCAAGTCAACTTTTTCAGCTAATTCCTTTAAACCAATGCATATAGAATCAAACATATGAGTGCTTTCATATTTTTCATTCTTAACAAAATTTACGTCATACCCTATTAGTTTCTTCTCAATATCAGCTGAACGATATCCAGTAACTATAACAATTTCATCAACTCCCATAGACTGAAAATTTTTAATTGTTGTTTCAATCATTGTTTTATTTCCAATGGCTAATAATGGCTTAAAGTCTTTCATCCTAGAAGACAATCCACCAGCAACAATTACTGCACCAATTTTACACTTTTTCATCAATACCTCCAGCCAACTATCAAATAAAAAATTTAATTTGCTATGTCATTGTAACATTTTATCGGCTCAACGAATATCTCTACTATTCCGCCACAAACCATACCTTCATCTTCTGCTTCTCTTCCCGTCATGTCTACTTGAACCAGTTTGCATTTTTTATTATCAATGCTTGAAAAAGCAGTTTGTCTTATACTTGCTTCTACACAACCTCCTCCAATTGTTCCTATCATTGTACCATCTTTTAAAACGATCATCTTTGTCCCTACTTCCCTTGGAGCGGAACCTTTTCTTGAAACAATTGTCACTATAGCTTTTGGAATATCTATGTAGTTTTCATCCAATACACCTTTTAACAATTCTTCGCTATAAGTACTTGAACCTATTTCTTTGTTCTTTACTTCAATAATTTGCGCCATTATTGCTACAGCAATTTCTGCTGGAGTTTCTGCACCTATCTTTAATCCAATTGGGGTGAACACCCTGTCTAATTTTTCTCGCAAAATTCCTTTATCTTCTAAATAATCTAATACTTTTTTGACACGTACTTTGCTTCCAATCATGCCAATATAAGCATTTTTTTTATCTATTATCTTTTGAAGGCATGTCTGATCATAGCGATGGCCTCTTGTTACTATAATAAAAAATGTTCCATTGTCTCCATCAATATTATTCAATGCTTTTTCAAATGGCTCACATATAACTTTGTCAGCTCCAGCTATTATTGCATCATTGACAAATGTAAGCCTGTCATCAATAACGGTTACAGGCAAATCAAGAAGCTTACACATTTTAATTATTGATATTGAAATATGCCCTGCTCCACAAACCACAACATTGTAACTTTGTCGAATAAATTCGAAATATATCTTTTGTCCGTCCAATGTTATTACTTGATTTTTTTTATCGGTTGGAATTGATGAAACTACACTATCCCAATTAATAATATTATTATTGGTAAAAATAATTTCTCCGTCAGATAACAAAAGCTTATCTCCAATATTTTCTCCTGTCATAATTGTAATAACAATATTTTCTCTACTTTTGTCAATTTGTTGAATACTTTTATAAAATTCCATTTAGCGCTCCATTAAACAATTATTTTCTATACTATAACTGCAACAATACAAATCAAACAATGAAATATCTAAAGAATTACAATTCATGCACTGTAGCACCTATTTTTTCAACTATTAATTTATTTCCGTCATTAATTAATAAATTTATGCTGCCGTACTCATGTCGAAAAGAAAAACTTTCCTTTATACTAATTCCTAATATTGCGGATAAAATTGTTCTATTCACACCTGCATGAGCTACAATAGCAATATTTCCTCTGGATTCATCAATTGTATTCCAAAGTTCAGATAATGCTCTTACTTGGCAAGAAGCCATGCTTTCTCCACCTTCAACTATGTAATTTTCTAAATCTTCTCCACGATCCTTATATTCTTGTGGGTACTTTTCTTTTATCTCAGCAAATGACATTCCATCCCATTTTCCAATGTTAAATTCGGAAAAATTATTTTTAATCGTCAAATTGAATTTTTTATTCGCAATTATAGTTGCTGTTTCATATGCTCTATTGAGAGGACTTGAATAAATGCCACTAAGTGAAATATTAGAAAAATAAGACATAAGTTCCTTTGCTTGATTTCTACCTTTTTCACTCAGAGGAATATTTGTTTTACCCATACAAATTGGATTACCATTTGGCAATTCAGGTTCACAATGCCTAATAAGATAAATTTTACGAAATTCAAACACACCAATCACCTACTTCGTTATTTTTTTAAAAATATAACGTTTTTTATAAAAATAACAATTTCATTCTTTCTTAAATTATACCGTTCTCTTTTACAGCTTATTATAGTCTATTTCTTATTAAACATCAATATAGTTTCCCAGAAATTTCACTTAATAATTGCAATAAAAAACCAACTTATCATTTTTAAAGTATAAGTCGGTTTGCAAATATTTTCTATCAACCACCCGCTAAAAGATGAATCATTTGAACATCATCAAAATCATTTACCACAGTTGTAGCGTAATCTTCTTTTTCAACATGTTCACCATTTATTTTTACTATAATCTTTGGGAAGATATATTTTTTCTCATCCATAATTTTTTGTATAGTCAATCCTGATTCCCAAGGATAATCTTTGCCATTTAGTTTTATGATAATATCACCTCAATTTAAATACGGGCGGCATATACCGCCCATATGTTATTGCAAATCTTTTACTACTTCAATCAACATAG
>Ga0074193_1000538_pt1 | contig 60319 bp, 49 predicted proteins | sample EPASupsiteHSE605_FD_64523 | JGI IMG/M metagenome (GOLD analysis project Ga0074193, IMG submission 64523) | Bioremediated contaminated groundwater from EPA Superfund site, New Mexico - Sample HSE6-05 | ecosystem: Environmental > Aquatic > Deep subsurface > Groundwater > Contaminated ...
CGTGTCGTCGTGGTGAGCGCCCGCCGGCGACCCCGTGGCCGTGGCCGTCGCCGTCGCCCCCCGCGCCGTGCCCCGCCCCCGGGCGGGCCGGGGGGCCGGCCGGCTGGCCGGGGGCCGAAAAGCCGGCCGGCCTGGCCGTCTCGGGCCGGGCAGGGCAGGCCCCGGGCCGCCTGGAACTGGCTGATCCGGTCTTTTCCGGACAGGCCCCGGCCGACTGGCGCGAGCTCTTCGCCGCCGGCCCGCTGGTGACCCTAAACGACCACCCCCACGGACCGGGGCTCCTGTCCGAGGCCACGGCCGGCCGGCTGCACGCCGCCGACGACTGGCTGGATCTCGGCCCGGCCGCCCTGCCCGTCCGGGGCGGGCAGGCCCGCTTTTTCGAGCACCCCTGGTACGGCGTCTCGGCCCTGTGCTTTGAGACCAAGGCAACGCTCGATCTGGCCCGCTTCGCCGCCCCGGCCAAACCGGGAGGCGGCTCCGGGGGCCTTGGCACCCTGGGCCGGGTCGTGGCCGGGGCGCTGCTGGCCGGCGCGGCCGGCATGGGCCTGCGTCTGGCCGGCCGCCGCCGGCTGTCCCAGGCGGTTGCCGCCCCCATCGACTGGCTTGGCGGCATAGCCGGCGCGCCAGCCGCCCCGGGACGGCAGGCGCGGCTGTGGCTCGGCCTTTCCGCCGGGCTGGCCCTGGCCGGGCTGGGCCTTGGCGGCGTGGCCGGCCGGCCCTTGCTGGGCCTTGCCGGGGCGGCCCTGCTTCCTGTATGGCGGGTTCTCGCCCGGCCTGCGGCCGCGCGGCTGTCCAGGCGTCTGCCGCCCCTTGGCGGCTGGCTGGACGCCGACGCCGGCCGTCTTTATTTCCTGGGCTTCGCCCTGGCCCTGGCCGCAGCCGCGGTTCTGCGCGGACTCCTGCTGGCCGGGGCGTCGGAATTCTGCTTCCAGGCCGGCCTGTACTGTTTCCTGGCCGGGCTCTGCCTGGAGATCGTCCGCAGCCGCCGGGAGCCGCCCGGACAAGAAGGCCATGGCCGGCAGCGCTGACAAAACCCGTATTCCCCGTGCCGCCTCCGCAACGACGCCCGCCCGTCGCAGCGGCCCCCGGCGCGCCCCAAGGACCTGCCCGCGTGAAACGCTTCCTTCGGCAAAACATCGTCATCCTCGTGCTGCTCAACTCGGGGAACCTGTTTAACTACCTGTTCCAGCTCGTGGTCGGGCGCACCATGAGTCCGGCCGATTTCGGGGGATTCAACGCCCTCAATTCCACCATGGTCATTTTTTCCGCGCCCCTGGCCATCGTTCCCCTGGTCATGGCCCGGTTCACGGCCCGGTTCGCCCTGTCCGACATGGGCCGGGTGCGGGCCCTGCTGACCCGGGCGCTGGTGCTGGCCGCCGGTCTGGCCGCCGGGGCCTACGGCCTGGGAGCGCTTTGTCTGCCTTTTCTCCAGTCGTTTCTGCACATCGAGGAGGCCTCGCCCATCCTGCTCATGCTCGGCGTCATGGCCGGATCGTTCATCCTGCCGGTGCCGTGGGGCATGCTGCAAGGCTTGCAGCGGTTCACCGGCTACGGCATCGCCGGGGCTTCCAACGCGCTGTTTCGCCTGCTCGGGTCGCTGGCCTTCGTGGTGGGGCTGGCCTGGGGCGTCAACGGGGCCCTGCTTTCCAGCCTGACGGGCATCGTGGCCGCCCTGGCCGTCAACTGCATCTTCCTGCGCGACGTCTTCCCGCTGCCAAAATCGCCGCTGCCCACCGGCCTGCTCAAGGAAGTGGGCGCCTATTCCGTGGGCATGCTCCTGTCGTCGGTCATCGTCATGATCCTCGGCAACCTCGATCTGGTGCTCGTGCGCCACTACTGCGACGCCGAAGGGGCCGGGCTGTACGCCACGGCGGCCATTCTCGGCCGCATCGCCTTCTACCTGCCCTCGGTGCTGATGAGCGTGCTTTTCACCGAGGCGGCCACCGCCAAGGAGGCCGGCCGCAACGACCTGTCCTCCCTGTGGATGTCCATGGGCATGACCGCCGCCCTGGGCGGCGGGTTCGCCCTGTTCTGCCTGCTGGCCTCGAAGCTGGTGGTCGGACTGCTGTTCGGGGCCAGCTACGCCGCAGCCGGGCCGCTGCTGTCGGTCATCAGCGGGGCCATGGCCCTGCTGGCCGTGGCCAACATCCTGTTCGTCTATTTCCAGGCCCGCTCGGAATTCGGCTTCGTCTGGTTCCAGGTGGCCGGGGTGGGGCTTTTTCTCGGACTTGTCACGATCTACCACGACACGCCCATGACCGTGGCCTGGCTGCTGTTCGCCGGCATCGCCGTCATGCTGGCCGGCTCCCTGGGCTGGCTGCTGGCGCGGGTGCGCCGGGGCCGGGACGACGCGCCCCGGCCGGCGCGGGCGGCATGATCCTTCCCCCTGCAAGGAGGCGCATATGAGCGGCAACACCTTTGGCACCGTCTTTCGCCTGACCACCTACGGCGAATCCCACGGACCGGCCCTTGGCGGGGTCATCGACGGCTGTCCGCCGGGCGTGGCCCTGTCCGAGGCCGTGCTCCAGCGCGATCTCGACCGGCGGCGGCCCGGAGCCGGCGGCCTGACCGGCACGGCCCGCAAGGAGCCCGATGCCGTGCGCCTGCTCTCGGGGATCTTCGAGGGCGAAACCACCGGCACGCCCATTGGCTTTGTCATCGAGAACACCGACCAGCGGTCCCGGGATTACGAGGCGGCCAGGACGCTGTTGCGCCCCGGCCACGCCGACGGCGCCTATCTGGCCAAGTACGGCCGGCGCGACTACCGGGGCGGCGGCCGGGCCTCGGCCCGGGAAACGGCCGCCCGGGTGGCCGGCGGGGCCGTGGCCGGGGCCGTGCTGGCCCCGCTCGGCATCGCGGTGACGGCCTACACCGTGGAATTCGGCGGCATTCCGGCCCGTCTGGCCGACGTGGCCGGCGCGGCCTGCCGGCCCTTTGGCTCTCCGGACCCGGACGTCGTGCCGGCCTGGGAAGCCCGGGCCAGGGAAGCCATGGCCGCGGGCGACAGCCTGGGCGGCATTGTCGAAGTGACGGCCACCGGCGTTCCCGCCGGGCTCGGCGAACCGGTGTTTAACAAGCTCGACGCCCGGCTGGCCTATGCCCTGATGGGCGTCGGCGCGGTCAAGGGCGTGGAGATCGGGGCGGGATTCGCCGCCGCCCGGCTGCTGGGTTCGCAAAACAACGACCCCATCGTCGACCCGCCCGAATCCAACAACGCCGGCGGCATCCTGGGCGGCATCGCCAGCGGCGCACCCCTCGTGGTCCGGGCGGCGGTCAAACCCATCCCGTCCATCGCCCGGGAACAGCGCACCATGGACGTGGCCGGCCAGCCCGCCGCCATCGTGGTCGGCGGCCGCCACGACCGCAGCGCCATTCCCCGGGTGCTGCCGGTGCTGCGGGCCATGGTGCTGCTGGTGCTGGCCGACATGTGGCTGTTGCAAAAGACGGTGCGTCCCTGACCCGCCCGTTGCCCGCGGCCTTGCCTCCCCAAAGGCAGGCCGCCCGCCCGATCCCGGACGCGATACGCCGTGGCGGCCTGTCCGCCCGGGATCGGCGCCGCGATACGGTTTCCCACTGCCGCTCCTGCGGCAACGCCTGCCGGAAACTGCAAATTCTTTTTCGCCGGACCGGATTTCCGACCGCGGCTGTCACGTTGTCCAATCGTTTGTGTTACTTTTTGACTCATCCGACCGGTCCCCTGCCCCAATTCTTCCCGACGCGCCAACACTCTTGAATATAACAACTTGTCCGATGGATGCGGACCCCTGAGGCCTCAAAAACGTCCTGCAATTGCGCGGTTTTGTCTTGAAGCATTGCCGGATTTCTTATATCCATTGAATAACTCTGCGTTTTTTTGTATTGATTTTCGTGGTGCGATCCTTGCTTTTGGGCTACTATTCACCGGGATGGTCCCCGAAAGCAGACGTCTTTCATCCCACAGCCCCGGCCCGTCCGCTCAGGCTGCGGCCTGGAAGTGGGGCGAGGTTCTCCGTTGACGCAAAATCGCGCCGCAGCATAACGAAGGAGGCTAATATGGATGTACCCAGCAAGAGCAATAAGGCGTGGGCAGACATCGTGACTGGAAAAAAGACGTTTCAACTCAAGTTCCTGGCCGCCAAGATCCTGCTTGGACGCCTGACGCGCTCGGTCAAGGAAGACCCGTCGCCTGAAAATATCAGTTCGAGCATCGATCAGATTTATGCAATTTTTGCCAATAACGTCAACATGCCCAGTGTCCAGGACGATCTGAAGACCATCTTCGGCTAACAAGGCGTCCGCGAGAAGCATGTCTGGAGTTTTAAACTAAATATCAGCAGTTTCGGTGTCCCCCCCCCACTCTCGGCGCCCGACGCCCCGGGGAGGCGGCACACGGAGGGAATATGCGACAGACCATTTGCAGCGTGGCGGACGTCAGGCAGAAGATTGAAGCTGGCCGCAAACTCCTTCTGGCCGGCGATGAAGAGGCTTTGCGCCAACTGCCCAAGGGCGACTGGATCGCCGGCACCATCCCCTACTTCATCTCCCACGAACAGGGCGGCATGGTCAGCCGTGAAATGATCTTCGCCACCGACATCACCGATATCGTCACCTCCATCGAGATCGTCACCTACGACGCCGATGCCCTGGCCCGGGTCTATTCCGAAGGCCCCAAGCACGGCTTCAGCTTCATCGTCCTGCCGGCCGCCAGCAAGACCCACCTGTCCTTCGCCTTAAACGGCCCCAACTACAAAGACTTCGGCATACGCCCGCTGATCGGCTGGGTGGCCGGCGTCCATCTGAGCGATCTTGGCAAGAAAACGCCCAAGGTCGTCAACGGCCAGACCGGCGAGATGCTGGAAGACGCCGCCCTGGTCCTCCAGGCCCAGCTCCCCGAAGGCAAGGTGGCCGAAATCGGCATCGTCAACCTGTTCGAGCAGGGCGACGGCGATATCCTGACCTTCAACGCCGACGGATTCTCCGCCAAGGACGTGATGGTCAACGGCGAGAAACGCAATTTCGCCGCCTACATCGTCAAGAACAAGCTCGACACCAAGCTGCCGCTCGTGGCCGACTACTACGGCGCCATGGTCAACATCAGCTTCCAGGACGTGGACGAGGTGGAAGGCCAGGTGAAATTCTACGCCCCGGTCTTCACCGGCATCCGCTACAAACACGCCCGGCCCGTGGCCGACTACGTCAAGGTCTTCAACGACCGCCTGAGCAAGGAATGCGCCATCGACTCCAACCGCGTGGCCTTCTCCTGCAACTGCATCCTCAACTACCTGTACTCCGAACTCGAGGGCAAAAAGACCGACCCCTTCACCGGGCCGGTCACCTTCGGCGAAATCGCCTACCAGTTGCTCAACCAGACCCTGGTCTACCTGGAAGTCATGGACGTCTAAACGACGAACGGGCCGGCCGGGGAACCCCCGGCCGGCCGCAAAAGCCGGCGGCAGATGCGCCGCCGGCCAAAAATCGAGGCATCGGGACTCCAGACGCGTCCAACACCGCCGCCGCCGCCCACCGGAAAGGCGGACCGACGTTCCGCGGCGTCGGGGCGGCACTGGGACAAGACGACAGTCCTCGAGGAGCGGGAGGTCGGAAAACCGGCTCTGCCGGCCAGCCGGCCTCCCCATTTTTCATGCCGCCCCTGCAATTGCGCCCCTGCGGCCCTGCCCCCGCCGGCCGACAGCGCCGCAAACCCCGCACCGCCCCCTCGGCAACGCGCTGCCGGCAGCCCTTTGTGACACGACCGCAACCAATCGTCCGCAAGCCCCCGCCAAACCTCCACGCATCCGTAACCGTCGCCCGCTAGCACTTGGGAGCTTGACGTCCCACCCTGCCGCCCCCCGGCGGCCCGCGAGGTGAGCATTATGGAAACGACGCAACGCCGACGCATTTTCTCCCTCAACCCCGCCTTTGGCGGCAGGATCGCCCAAGGCGCTCTGAAACTGGTCGAACCGGCCCTGTCCGGCCTGCTGTCCCTGCGGGGCATCGAGAAGACTTACCAGGCCCTGCCGCCGGGAATCGCCGGCAGCCAGTTCATCGACGCCGCGCTCGAGGCCATGGGCATCCGTATCCGCGTCTCGGCCGAAGAACTCGACCGCATCCCCAAAACCGGCCCGGTGGTGGTGGTGGCCAACCACCCCTTCGGCGGCCTGGAAGGGCTGGTGCTGGCCAAAATGCTCCTGAGCGTGCGCCCGGACGCCCGGATCATGGCCAATTTTCTGCTCTCGCGCATCCCGGAACTGCAAGACCTGTTCGTCTTCGTCGACCCCTTCGGCCGGTCATCCGCCACCGGCGGCAATGTCCGCCCGCTCAAGGAATGCCTCAGGGTGCTCGGTTCGGGCGGCCTGCTCGGCGTCTTCCCGGCCGGGGCCGTGGCGCATCCGCGCCTGGAAAACGGCCGGCCGGCCATCGCCGACCCGGCCTGGAGCACCACCGTGGCCCGGATTGTCCGCAGGACCGGGGCAACCGTCGTGCCCGTCCATTTCAGCGGCCGCAACAGTCGCCTGTTCCAGGTGCTCGGCCTCGTCCACCCGCTGCTGCGCACCGCCATGCTGCCCCGGGAATTCGCCAACAAACGCGGCGCCACCGTGGAGGCCCGGGTGGGCAGCCCGGCGACCTGCGCCCGATTGTCCCGCCTGTCGCGCTGCGAGGCTGAAATCGACGAGTGCATCACCCGCTACCTGCGCCTGCGCACCACCCTGCTGCGAAACCGCCCCGACCGGCCCAAGCGCCGGCCGCCGCTTTTTCCCCAGAAAACCGCCAGCCGCCAGGAAGCCCTCATCGCCGCCGGCAACCCCGGGCTGCTGGCCGACGAGATCGCCCGGCTGCCGGCCGGAGCCGTGCTGCATACGAGCGGCGAATTCGCCGTCATCGAGGCCCAGGCGGCCCACATCCCGCTGGCCCTTCGCGAAATCGGCCGACTGCGCGAACTGACCTTCCGCCGCGTCGGCGAAGGCACCGGCAAAGCCTGCGACCTCGACAGCTTCGACCCTTTCTACCGCCACCTGTTTTTGTGGAACGCCGAAAAACGGGAAATCGCCGGAGCCTACCGCATCGGCCGCACCGATGAGCTGCTCGCCGCCAAAGGCCCGCAAGGCCTCTACACCAGCACCCTGTTCGTCCTCAAAGCCGCCTTCTTCTCCCAGATCAGCCCGGCCCTGGAAATGGGCCGCTCCTTCGTGCGGCCCGAGTACCAGAAAAGCTACTCCCCCCTGCTCCTGCTCTGGAAGGGACTGGCCCAGATGGTGGTGCGCGAACCACGCTACCGCGTGCTGTTCGGCCCGGTCAGCATCACCAGCGAATACAAACACGCCTCCAGACGGCTGATGGCCAGCTACTTCGAAGGCAACGTCACCAACCCGGGACTGGCCCGGCTCGTGAAACCCAAAACCCCCCTTCGCGGCCAAAACTGGCTGGCCCGGGCCGCCAAAACCCTGGTCGCCGACCTCGACGACCTGCTCGCCCTCATCGACGACATCGAGGCCGACCGCAAAGGCATCCCCGTGCTGCTGCGCCAATACCTGAAACTCGGCGGCAAGCTGCTGGCGTTTAACGTGGACAAGGACTTCGCCGACGCCCTCGACGGCCTCATCGTCGTCGACCTGCTCCAGGCCGACAAACGACAACTCGAACGCTACATGGGCAAGGAAGGCCTCGCCGCCTTCACCGCCTTCCATGAGCAGACGAGTGCCAAGAATTGCGCCTAGTTACAAGATGAAGAGTGCCTCCGGCGGCCGGGGGGGATCATCCCCCCCGGACCCCCTGGATAAATGAAGGCGCAGGGGAGGCGGCGCGGTCTCCCTGGGGCGCGAGAGATAGCTGCAACAAACCGGACTGTTCCGCGAAGGTCTCTCGCCAATCCGCGCGTTGCGGATTACGGTTTCCCGAGCGACCTATTTGGTATTCCAAGGCAAGATCGAAACAATTCGCCCCGTCCGGGGCGATGGCCTGTGGGGCCGGAATTTTTCCGGCGGGCTTGCCGCTTTGGGCATGCATCGCCGGGAAAATTCCGGCCCCTCCCGTGCGACGCCGCCCAGCCCACCTCCCGCCGCCTGCCGGCCGACTTCCACCCATCCATGGCGCAAGCGGCCGCCAAAGCCGACGCAGGGGTCCGGGGGGATCATCCCCCCGGCGGGCCAGGGCAGAGCCCTGAAAACAACTCCCGTCGTTCGCCCGGTCCTTCCCCGGCGGGTCAGGGCAGAGCCCTGACAACAACTCCCGCCGTTCGCCCGGTCCTTCCCCGGCCGGCCGGGATTGACTTCACGCGGGCAAAGCTGGAACAAAAGCCCGGACTGTTGTCGAGGCCGGACGCCTGTCCGGCGAAGGGGAGCAACCGACATGGATGTGGTGTGTTTCGATATCCTGCGCCGGGCGATTGCCGCCTTGCATCTGGCGGCGGACACCGGGCGGGGATTGGATGCCATGCTGGCCGGCCTGCTTGGCGTGCTGGCCGATCTGCCGGGTCTTTCCCAGGCGGCCGTGGTGCTCATCGACGCCGAGGAGCGGCCGACGATCCGGGCCAGTCTCGGCGCGCCGGATGTGGGGCTTATCTTGTCGGCCGCCCTGGAGCGGGGTCCGCAGGCGAGCGTGGCCAAGGTGCTGCGGCGCGGGGCCGAGCCGGCGCCGGCCGATGTCGACGGCGGCGTGGCGCTTTCCCGGGAAGAAGCGGCCATGCTGGCCGCACCGTTGGCTATCGGCGGCGACGGCGGCCTTGGCGGCTGGCTGTTCGTTGACGGCCTGCTCGGCCGGCAGGCCTCCCTGTCCGAGGAGTTGCGGCTGGCCGTGCTGGTGGCCGGCCTGATCGGGCGCATGGCGGACGTGGCGGCCGCCGGGGCGCGCCAAACCCTGGACATGGCCAGGGAACTGGCCTTTTTGCGGTCCAAGGTGTCGTTGCGCTACCGCCATGTTTTTTCCGAGGGGACAAGTCCGGCCCTGGGCGTGTTGCAGGCCGGCACGGATCAGGCGGCGTTGTCGGACGCCCCGCTGGTCCTTTTGGGCGAAGCCGGCTCGGGACGCGGCGTGCTGGCCCGGCTTATCCACGAATTGTCCCCCCGGGCCGTACGGCCCTTTGCCGTGTTTGAAGCGGGCGGGCAAGGGCGCGACGTCATGCTGCGCCTTTTTGGCGGAGTCCGGTCGCTTGGGGCCGGGGCCGGCCCGGGACTGCTGGAAACGGCCGAGGGCGGCACGCTGCTCATCGAGGAACCGCACCAGTTGCCGCCGGAAGCTGTCGAAGGGCTGGCCGGCTATCTGGCCAGCGGCGCCTTCGCGCGCCTGGGCGGCGGCCGGACGCGCCCGGGAAGCACGCGTCTGGTGTTCAAGGCCCCGGCTTCGGGCCTGGGCCTCGACCTGGGGACGGCGCGTCCCCTGGTGTTGCGGGTGCCGGGCCTGCGGGAACGGCGCGAGGACATACCGGCCCTGCTCGACCACATGCTGTCCCTGGAAGCGGCGCGCGGCGGCCGGCGGCTGACCCTGACCTCCAAGGCCCTCAAGGCCCTGGAAAGCTACGACTGGCCGGGCAATATTCGCGAAATGGAAGTGATGGCGGCGCGGCTGGCCGTGTCCGCTCCGGAAGACCGGGTGGACATTGCCGACATTCCGCCGGAAATCCTGGCCGAGGGCGAACGGCCGCCGATCTTGCCCGAGGATGCCGCCGAATTGCGCGACATGGAGCGCCAGCAGGTGCTAAACGCCCTGGAGCGCCACGGCTGGGTGCAGTCGCGGGCCGCCCGGGAACTCGGTCTGACCCTGCGCCAGATCGGCTATCGCATCCGCAAGTACGGCCTGGCCCGGGACGAAAACGGCGAATCCGATAATTAACAAGCCGGTTTCATACGGTTTTCCGCATCGACCCCAATGCCTCGTCCCTTGCCGGCCGGCCGCCTTTTGCGTACAACGCCCGGCCCAAGGAGGTCTGTTCCCATGCCCCAACCCCTCAAGGATGCCATTGATATCTTGGTCAGGCTCGCCGTCGTCGCCGGCATCGCCGCCTTTGTGTATCTCTACGCCGAAGGCCGGTCCGTCGGGCGCTACCAGTACATCGCCAACGGCGAACTCGAATACGTCATGGACACCACCACGGGCGTCATCTACCAGGGCGGCTATTCCATGAACCACGTCACCGGCCAGGAGTCCTCCGGCGGGAAGATCAAGAAGTAGGGCCCCGGCGATATGTCATGAATAATATAAGTTATTTATAACGGTTACAATTGCCGCCGGCAACAGCGGCATGCTAGGGTGGGCCCCTTGACGCGGCGTGGCGGCCAACGTCCACGCCCAGGAGGGGCCATGATCGCAGGCAACGGGCAACACCTCGTTTATCTCGGCTTTGACGACACCGACACCAAAACCTCGCCCAAGGGCACCGGACGCTGCATCCGCGACTTCTGCGCCGAACTGCCCGGACACTTCCGGCTGTGCGGCGTGCTGCGCCACCAACTGCCCAAACGCCCGGAAATCCCCTTTACCAGCAATAACAGTTCGGCCTGCGCCGTCATCGCCATGGACGCCCCCGGGCTTGGCCGCGAACTGTTCCAGGCCGCTGCCGACTATCTGGCCGCCAATACGCCCGAAGGCAGCGATCCCGGCGTATGCGCGGCCGCGCCCGGCGACGTCGGCAACGCGCTTGTCGATTTCGCCCTGGCCTGCAACGGCCGGGTGGTCAGCCAGGCCGAAGCCATGGCCGCCGCCTCGGGCGTGCTGCTGGCCGGCGTCGGCGGCACCAACGACGGCATCATCGGCGCAACCGCCGCCGTGGGCCTGACCCGGCACGGCTGGTGCGGCCGGTTCATCGAGTTGGGCGACATGCGCAGCCTGCCGGCCACCGTCCGCGTGGCCGACCTGCTCTCGCGCGGCATCCAGGTGGTGTCCGTGGACCGCGACCCCCTGACCCCGCTGGCCGACGACGCCGTGGCCACCGGCGGCTGGCTGCGTCCGTCCCTGTGGGCCGGACAGGCCGTGCTCCAGGTGCGCGCCGACGGCGACGGCCGCTGGACCGCCGCCCTTGGCAAAAAACGCGAAAAAGCCGCCTGATCGGCCCTCAGGCCGTCCTGTCGCGATAGCGGGCCGCAAAGGCCAACAGCGACGCGGCCTGCCGCTCCATATACCGCACCCAGGCGTCGAGCACCTCGCGACCTTCGGCCGTGACGGCATAGACCCGTTTGGCCGGCCCTGATCCCGTGGCATCCCAGCTCGACGCCACCAGCCCTTCCTCCTCCATCTGCCGCAAATGCCGGTAAATCATGCCCGGCGGCGTGTCGCCCTTGAGAAACCCATACTCGCCAATGCGTTGCAACAGCTCATAGCCGTGCGACTCGCCATCCAAAAGCGCCATCAGGATCGACGGCTGCATGTACCGGTCCGGCTTGCCCGGCCCGACTTTCTCCGACATCGGAACTCCCCTTGACATAGATACTCTAAGCACATATGTTGCAATTAACAACAACCCAGGGCAACCGCCCGACGGAGGTGGACCATGTCCAAGATTTTCGCACGCGAACGCCGCAAGATTGAAAAGGGCGAAAAGAAACCTCGTTTCCGCGTGGTGGCCGCCACCGGCGACATCAAGTTCTTCGCGGAACACATCCGGAAGCGCGAACTGGACGCCATCGCCCAGGCCATTGGCGCCGAAGTCATCTACCTGCCCACCGATCCCGCCGGCAGCGGCGGCGGCAAGGAAGAGGCGTAAAAGAAAAGAAAAGAAAGAGTGCCTCCGGCGGCCGGGGGGGATCATCCCCCCCGGACCCCCTGGTTAAAGGGGGTGTAGAGGAGGCGGCGCGACGACGAAGGGACGCGAAACGCCGGTCTGAAGAGGGCTGAATGTAAAAAGGCCCGGGCTGGCTGTTCCGCTTTGGCCGTTCGCCGGTCCGCGTGTTGCGGAGTACGGTTTCCCGAACGGCCTGCCTGGTATCCCAAAGCAAAATCGACCCATTCGCCCCGTCCGGGGCGATGGCTTGTGGGGCCGGAATTTTCCTGGCGGGCTTGCCGCTTTGGGCATGCATCGCCAGGAAAATTCCGGCCCCTCCCGTGCGACGCCGCCAACCGGCCGCCTTTCCTGCCTCCCCGCGATTTTTCCGTCTTCTCCCTTTCTTCCACGGTTCCGCCCGTTCTTACGTTTCCGCCCGCCAGAGCCGACCGGGGGGACCGGGGGGCGTGACGCCCCCCGGCGGGGTCCGGGGCAGCGCCCCGGATTCGACGCTCCCCTTCCATACCATGCCTTGCCTTCCTCCCCTCCCCGCCCCTCGCTCTCCGCTCTCCGTTACTCGTCCTTGTAGACGATGGTGCCGACGTGTTCGCCGTCCAGGGCGGCCAGGATATGTTCGGGGTGGCGCAGGGCGTCGATGACCTGGAACTGCTTGATGCATTTGGAGTGCTTGAGGAAGCGCAGCACCGGGCGTTCCACGATCAGGTCGTCGAGGTCCAGCGCCATCAGCTCGTCCACGGAAATGCGGCTGTAGAAATCGAGCGCCTCGCGATCCTTGGCCTTTTTCGGGTCGTTGCTGTAGAGGCCCTTTTCGTCCTTGAGGTAGATCAGAGACTTGCCGCCGATGTTTTCGGCCAGCAGGAACGCGCCGCAGTCGGTGCGGTGCGGCGGGATCAGGCCTTCCTCGGCCGGGTGTTCGAAAAAGCCGTAAGGCGGAATGCCCGGGGTGATGGGCAGGTAGCCGAGCTGGCAGAACATGGTGAGCTGTTCGAGGTGGTCGCCGTGGCCGATGCGCACGCCGCCGTGTTTGGCCAGCAGGACCGACAGGATTTCGGCGTTTTGCGAGGCCACCTTGTCGCCGAGCTTGGACAGCACGCCTGTGGGCATGCCGAGTTCCAGGCCGATGTTGTAGATGTGGCGGGCGCGGGTGCCGCCGCCGGTCATCAGGATGATCTTGTGTTTTTCCTTGGCTGCCAGCAGCACGTCGAGGATGGGGAGCAGCGCCTTGGCTCCGCGATCCATGATGGACTGGCCGCCGATTTTCAGCACGTTGACGTCCGGGTGCATCCGGAATATTTCCCGGTTGTTCATGCCGGACAAGAGCGTCCGGCTGACCAGGGATTCGCCCATCAGCGGCGATTCGATGTGCAGGCGTCCGCCTTCCTGTTCTTCCCGTATAAGCTTTCCCATGCGTGCTCCCTTCGATTATTTTAAATATAGGGCCATTCTGGAGCTATATCCGCAAAGAGCATAGCAGGCAAGGGAAACCCGCGCTCAGCCGCCCAGGGCGGCGGCGTACAGCCGGGCCAGCATGGCCGTGGGCATCCGGGCGTCCCACAGGCCGAGGGCGTTGCCCCAGGCCCAGGCCAGGGCAAAGACGCCGCACGCCCCGGCGGCGGTGCTCCACCAGGGGACCGGGCGGCCGACAAAGGTGAAACGCACGGCGCTGTGCGGCCTGGGGCAGGCCAGCACGCAGGAGGCGCAGCCGGTGCAGGTCATGGGCCGCGCCCCGGAAGCCACGGGGATGTCCATGGGGCAGGCCTTGCGGCAACGGCCGCAGCCGGTGCAGCCTTCGGCGTCGCGGGCCAGGGCCGTGGGGCCGATTTTGGCGAGCAGCCCGAGCAGGGCCCCGTACGGGCACAGCCACCGGCAAAACGATCCCCGAAAGACCAGTCCGAGCATGGCGAGTCCGGCCAGCACCAGGACAGCCATCGGCCCCGGACGCGTGAAAAAGGCCAGCATCCGGGCATCGGCCGTCAGGTTGTAGGAGGAGCGCAGAAACGCCTGGATTTCCGGCAGGCCCATGGCGAAAAACGTCGTGTAGAGGAAAAAGGCCAGCAGGGCATATTTGGGCAGGCCCAGGACGGCGTCGAGCCGGGCCGGCACGGACCGGGCCAGCCTCAGGCGTTGGCCGAGCCGGCCCAGCCGCACGACCACGAATCCCACCGGGCAGACATGGGCGCAAAAGCCTTTGCGAAACAGCAGCCCCATGACGCAGGCGGCCAGCAGTATCCACAGCCCGGCCGGATGCACCGGGTCCCAACTGTGGGAGCCCAGGGCATGGCGCAGTCCGAGCAGGGCGCTGATGGGCAAAAAGCCCTCCACCCCGGCCGGCCGCTCCGCCGGCCCGCCCTGCCCCAGGGCGAAACGGCAAAAAAGGACAAACCGCCAGCCGATGGCAAGCGTGGCCAGGAAAAAGAACCACTGGGGCAGCCGGGACAGGACCTTGGGGGAGATGCGGTACGACATGCGGGGTACGTCTTGAAAACGGCTTGGCCGGATGAGGGTTATGGGAAGAAGAGAAGAAGAACCGGGGCGCTGCCCCGGACCCCGCCGGGGGGAATGATTCCCTTCGGACCCCCTCGATGGGCGGAGTCGGGGGTGGGGCCTTGCGGGGCGGGAAGGCACGCCTGCTGGTTAACGAAGCGTGTTGGGAAGACGGGCGTTTTCGGGAGGTCTTTCGGAAAAGACGGCGACTTGTCAGCAGTTCCGCGCGCCGCCAAGCGCCTCCCGCAACGCGCGCCACAGGTCTTCGGCGGTAAAGGGCTTGACCAGATAGGAGCTGACCCGGCAGGCGCCGGCCTCGGCTATGCTCCCTTCCTGGGCCTCGGCCGTGACCATGATAAACGGCAGGCCGGCCAGGGCCCCGTGGCCGCGCACATGGCGCAGCAGATCGATGCCCTTCATGCGCGGCATGTTCCAATCGGAAATGATGCAGTCCACGGCCTGCCCGGCCAGCACCTCCAGCGCCTCCCGGCCATCGGCCGCTTCCAGCACTTCCGGGTTCTCGCTGGCCAGCATCCTGCGAAGGATTCCCCGCATGACCTTGGAATCATCCACCACCAAAACCCGCAGCCGGTTGCCCATCGCTCTCGCGCACTCCCTGCTTGTTGCCGCGTCATTACGACAACGGCATTGCATGGTGCTTTTTTGCAAAAAAGGCAAGCATCATCGCTGCCGGCACGCCATTGACGCATCGGAAATCCCCGTACTGCCGCTGCAAGCCGGCATACGGCAAGGCAAACCGCTCCCCGACGCGGACCAGGGAACACGCTGCCCGCATTACATGGCCGCAGCCACGGACACCCGGCACTTTTTCAGGAACATACAGGGATTGTACGACAGTTTTGCCTTGCGCAGCCCCTCGTCGCCCAGGTCCTGCTCCCGGTTGACATAGGCGTACGGTCCGCCGGCATCGGCAAGAAACATCTGGTTGATGGCCTGATAGATGCCCTTGAAACCCGGGCGGCCCTTTTCAAAATGGATCACCAGCATATCCGGGGTCAATGCCTCGGCCACCGTATAGGCGACCATCTCGCCGTCCACCCGGAGGGCCCCGCCCATGAAGCCGGGCATGCGGTCCCAGGACTGGAGCACGCGCACAATGGCCTGGTTCTCGGCCAGAAGCGCCCCGGATTCCTCGGGATCGCGCCAGGAGAACCACATGCGCTGCATTTCCAGGGTCTCTTCCACGCAGTCCGGGGTCAGCGGCTTGTACTCGTAGTCGTAGGTCCGCAGGAACTGGCTGAGCAGGTTCTTCTTCTTATGAAACCTGTTGCCGCGAAGCTCCACCAGTTCCGGCACGCTGTACACGTAGTCGTCGTGCTCCCGCGCCTCGTGGGTGGCGACCCGGTCGGGCATGGCGGCGCTGAGGATTTCGCACAGCTTTCCCGGCACCCGGATGAAATCGAGCCCCTGGGACAGGCACGGACAGGCGCTCCAGTCCACGTCGGCCCACGGCCCCACCGGGGCCCAGAACACCTCGTAAGGCCTGGTCTGCAAAATCCACACATGGCTTTCGCCAAACCGCCACGTCAGGCCGTATTCCTCGGCCCAGCCCCACAGGTTGCCGAAGCTGTAGTCCGACACCTTCTGGGGACAGCGGGCCAGACGCTCCAGGTATTCCTCGCGTCCGGCCAGGGAAATCGCCTCGAAACCGTCTCGCATCTCACGTCCTTGGTTTGCCGCCGCCCATGCCGAAACGCGCCCAGTTGGCGAACTGGTACACGCCAAGGCAGACCATGGCCTGGACGGCCTGGGAAACAAACATGGAAATCCACACCCCCTCGGCCCGGCCAAGGAGGCGATGCCCCAGCCACAGGGCCAAAGGCAACCGCACCAGCCAAATGGAGGAGCCGGTGACGAACATGGTGTACAGCGTCGCCCCGGCTCCGGTCATGGCGCCGATAAGGATAAGACCGCTGACCGTAAAGGGAATAGCCAGCACATTATATCGCAGATAGGAAACCGCCTGGGCCTGGACCTCCGGTTGGGGCGACAGCAGGGCCGCCGCCTCCGGCAAAAACGGCCAAAGGGCCAGCCCAAGCAGCGTTATCGCCGCCACGCCGGCCGCCAGGATGCGGTAGCCCAGCCGTTTGGCCGCAGCCGGCCGGCCGGCCCCGAGCAGATTGCCGACCAGGATGGAGGCCGTGAAATTAAAGGCCATGGGCGGCAGGAAAAGCAGCGACTCCACCCGCATGCCGGCCGACATGCCGGCCAGGGCGTCCACGCTGCCGGCCGGCAGCGACCCGGTGATGGCGAAAAGCACCAGATAGCCCGTGTGCCACACCACCTGCATCAGCCCTGACGGCCAGGCCACCCGGATGAGGTAGACCGCGCCCCGCCGCACCCAGCGCCAGGGCGGAAACCGGTCCGGACGCAGCCAACCGGCCCGGACAAGGGCGAAAAAATTGAAAAGCATGCCGGCCGTGACCGAGGCAAACGTGCTCCAGGCCACGCCGGCGTAGCCGCAGTCCGGCAGCCCGAACAGGCCAAGGCCGAAGCCGAAGTCGCCGACGGCGTTGAGCGCCGCCGCCAGCCCCCAGGCGTAAAGCGGCGCCATGACCCGCCGTCTGGCCCGGAACAGGGCGTTGGCAATGACGAAAAAAGCCTGGATGGGCAGCAGCCACAAAAACACGGTGAGAAAATACCGGGCCGTGGGCAACATCGGCTCCGGGGCGCGCAGCAGACCCAGAAACAGATCGCGCCCGGCCAGCCCGACCACCAGGATGCCCGCCGAGGCGGCCACGCCGAGCAGCAGGCATAACCAGACGTAGCGGTCGGCCCGGGCAAACCGCCGGGCCCCTTCGGACTGGCTCACGGCGGCCACGGCCCCGTTGGCCACGGCCGAGGCCAGCACCTGGAAAAAAAACATGGCCTGGGTCAACACGCCGATGGCCGCCTGGGTCTCCCGGTCGATGCGCCCGCCGACGTAGACGTCCACGATCCCGATCAGGAAATTGAGGAACATCATGAGAATCTGCGGCCAGGCCAGGGCCCAGATGTCCCGAAAGCCGATGCCCGAGATCTTCGGCCCGACGCGCCTATCCATCACGCCGCCTCGTTTTGGCCCTGCCCGCTGCCGGGCCGGCCTCCCGCGACGCCTGCCGCATGTTCATAAAAATTCCTGCATGTCAGAATAGTTAAAACACTTGCGCATATCCGGCGCCATCGCGCCGCAGGCAATGCGCCGGGTCCCGGGCGCGGCAAAACGGTCCGGAGTGTCTCATAATAACAACGAATCAGCGGATGGCACGGCGGCGGACGGACAAAACGTCCGGGACACGGAAGCACGGCGCGGAAGCGACAGGCGATACGGCAGCGCGTCCCGGCGGTCAACTCCCCCTTGGCAGGCATGCCCTGCCAGGGCTAAGGTGCCGCTGCCGGCAAGACAGAATTCGCCGGCCGCCAAGGAGAAGCGATGCGTGACATCAAGGCCGTGCAGCGGCTGCACCTGTGGCTGGAAACCAAGGACGGCATGCTGCTTGGCCTGGGCAGAATCCAGCTTTTGGAACTGGTGGAGGAACTCGGCTCCCTCAACAAGGCGGCGGCGGCCATGGGCATGTCCTACCGGGCCGCCTGGGGCCGCATGAAACAGACCGAAACCGTCATCGGCTCGCCGCTGGTGGAGCGCTCCGGCCCCAAGAAGGGTTTCCGGCTCACCCCGCTTGCCCACGACGTCGTGGGCATGTTCCGCTCCTGGCACAAGGACGTGGAAGCCTATGCCCTGACGCGCGCCCTGGAAGTCTTCCCCTGGACAACGGAACCCTTTGCCGAGGACGACGGCAAACCGCCCGCCCCCTCGTCCTCCTGAGGCCGCCCCGTGCTTCTCAGCCTGCGTATTGCCCTCAAATCCCTGGCCACCCACAAGATGCGCACCATCCTGGCCATGCTCGGGGTCTTCCTGGGCGCGCTGGCCCTGACCGGCGTGCTGCATATCTCGCTGGCCATGGAACAAAAGGCCGTGGAAGAGACGGAAAAGCTCGGCCCCAACCTGCTCATGGCCATGACCGGCAACATCCGCTTCCGCAGGGGCGACATCCGGGCCGATGCCGGCAACACCCGTTTCAAGCTGCCCGACGCCGTGGCGCTCATGCGCGGCCTGCCCGCCGCCGTCGGCGGCGTGCCCTACCTGGCCTTCCCCATGCCCATCCGGGCCGCAGACAAAAAAACCATGTGCCAGGTGGTGGCCACCTGGCCCGCCTACCCGGACATCCGGGGCAACCACCCGCAGTTCGGCCGTTTTTTCGACCAGGACGAGGAGGACGACAGGGCGTTCGTCTGCGCCCTGGGCAGCACCATCGCCAGCCGGCTGTTCGGCTCGGCCGCAGCGGCCGTGGGCCAGTCGGTCCACATCTTCCGGGCCCGGCTGCACGTGGTCGGCGTCATGGAGGAAAAAGGCGTGGACGTGTCCGGCACAAGCCAGGACGAACAGATCTTCGTGCCGCTTTCCACCTACATGCGCCGCCTGTCCAACAGGAACTACATCCACGGCGTCTACCTGCAACTGGCCGAAGGCGCGGACTTCGAGGCGGCCAAAGAGGCGGCCACGGCTATCCTGCGCCGCCGCCACGACATCAAGACGGAGAAAGGACAGGAAGACGATTTCCGGGTGCTCACGGCCAAAGACACCATGCAGCTGAAACAGCAGGCCCTGGATCTGGTCCAGACGCTGGGCTACATCAGCTCGTCGCTGTCGTTCGCCATCGGCGGCCTGGGCATCCTGTCCATCATGATCCTGCTCGTGCGGGCCAGACGCCTGGAAATCGGCATCCGCCGGGCCGTCGGGGCCCGGCGCAGCGACATCATCCGCCAGTTTCTCATCGAATCCGGGGCCATGTCCGCTGCGGGCGGCGCGGCCGGCACCGCCGCCGCCGTGCTGCTGCTGGTGGTGGTCTACCGCCTGGGGGATTTCCCACACGTCTACAACCTCTGGCTCATCGGCGGGGCGCTCGCCGGATCAGCCGCCCTGGGACTCATCGCCGGAGCCTACCCGGCCTGGCAGGCCGCCAATGTGGAAGTGCTGAGCGTTTTGCGGGATGAATGAAGAGAAGAAGAAGAAGAAGGATAAGATGCCTCCGGCGGCCGGGGGGGATCATCCCCCCCGGACCCCCTGGATGGGTGGGGGTAACGGAGGCGGGAAGGGACGACGGATGGGCGCGAAAGGACACCGTGAAGAGATCTGGCCTGGCTGTTCCGTGAACGCCCCCGGCCCCCCTGGACGGTGGGGGTTACAGGGGGGCGGCGCGGCCGCCATATGGCTCCCCCCGTCAGGGAGGGTCCGGGAGGGGGTTACCCCCTCCCGGCCGCCGGAGGCATCTCCTCCGCTCCGCCTCACGCCCCTTTGACGATCTCCATCTCCCGCTCGGCAATAGCCTGCCAGTCGAAGGCGGCGGCGCGCTCCCGGGAGGCGGCCACGGCGGCGTCACGCCTCGCCGGGTCGTCCAGCACGGCCAGCGTCTCGCGGGCAAAGGCCTCGATGTCCTCAAGGGGGGTCTTCACCATGCCGGTGGGAAAAATCTCGCGGTAGATCGGCAGATCGTAGGCCACGACCGGCAGCCCGGCCGCCATGGCCTCCACCGCCACCTGCCCGAAGCTCTCGTAATGGCTCGGCATGAGGAAACAGCCCGCCGACTTGAGCAGCCGCACCTTTTCCTCGCCCTGGCGAAATCCCAGCAGATCGACCACGCCGGACAGCCCGGCCGCCTCGATCTCCTGCTTGAGCCTGGCAAACCACCAGCCGCTGCCGCCGCCGATCACCCCGAGCCGGCTGCCAGGGCGGGCATCGCACACCCGCCGCCAGATGCGCACCAGATCGAAAAGCCCCTTTTGCGGATGCAGCCGCCCCAGAAAGACGCCGTCATAGACCGGCGTCTCGTCCAGGGCCGATACGCCGTCAAAAAAGCTCCCGTCAACGCCCATGGTCACCACATGCACCCGCTTCGGGTCCCCGCCCATGGCAACGAGCGAATCCTTGTCCAGGGAATTGAGCACCAGCATGGTCGCGCCGGACCACTTGGCCAACTGCACCGACGCCCACTGGGCCAGATAATAGAGCACGCCCCGGATGGACGGCCGCTTGAAGCCGCCGCCGAACACGTTCTCATAGCCCTTGAACGGATTGGGCGCGATGAGAAACACGCAGACCACGAGCCTGGCCCCGGGATTGCGCCAGCGGCACAGCAGCGCCGGCAGCAGGTCGAACAGAAAATCCGACGGCGCATACACCGCGTCCACGCCCCTGGGATAGCGGGCGAACGGACAGGTCAGAATGCGCCACAGATAGATGGCCAGCACGTTCCACAACCGGTCGGATTCGCTGGAAAACGGCTCCCAATGCACGTTCCACGCGGCCCGCACGCCCTGGGACTCCAACACGCCGATCTCGCGCCGGGGCAGCAGCAGGAGCAGCTCCACGCCCTGCGCCAGCCAACGCCTGGCAATCTCGGCAAACCGGACCTCGCTGCCGTCCCGATTGCGGGTGTTCACCCGGCCCATGGCCGGTACGAAGATACGCATCATAGTGAAGAATGCCTCCGGCGGCCGGGAGGGGGTAACCCCCTCCCGGACCCTCCCTGACGGGAAACCATATGGCGGCTGCGCCGCAAATTGTGGGAACCAAGCAAAGTTATTCGTAAACGAACAACTTGGCGCCCTCTGTTTTGCGATTACGAAAAACGGAGGGTGAAAAAAAATCCCGTTGACGGGAAGCACTTTTTCAACGCGCGGAAATCCCGCGCCATCCCCCTGCCTTTCCGTTCAGGGGGTTCGGGGGGATGATCCCCCCCGACGGGGTCCGGGGCCGCGCCCCGGTTTCCTGCCATCCTATTCCCCTAACGTCTTCTCATAGATCGCTTCCAGGCGCGCGGCCACGGCGGGCCAGTTGAGCTCTTCGGCGATAAGCCGCCTGGCGTTGTCGCGTTTGCGGGCGCGGCCGGCCTCGTCGGTCAGGGCGTTGACGATGGCCCGGCCAAAGGCCCGGACGTCGCCCACGGGGGCGGTGTAGCCGCAGTCATGGGTTTCCATGATGCGTTTGATTTCGCCCACGGCATTGGACACCACGGGCACGCCCGAGGCGAGGTAGTCGCCGAAGCGGATGGGGAAGCGGGCTTTCTCGATGGGATCGTCGTCCATGGGCAAAAGCAGCGCGTCCGAGGCGGCGAGGTAGTCGGGCACCTCGGACGGGGCCTTTTCGCCGACCGTGACGATGTCCGGGGCAAAGCGTTCCTCGTAGGCGCGCATACGGGCCTTGAAGGCGTCGGAGATGTGCATTTTGCCAAGGAACAGGAGTTTTACGCCCGGAATGGCCGTCCGGGCTTCGGCGTAGGCGTCGAGCAGGGCGAAAAGCGATTCGGTGTAGGTGTGGCCCATGGAGAGCAGCACCTTGTCGTCCGGGGCCAGCCCCAGGGCGCGGCGCGCTTCGAGTTTGTCCGGCATGTCCGGGCGCACGGTGGGGCAGTTGGGGATGTAGTGGATCTTCTCCGCCGGCAGGCCGGCGGCCAGGAATTTTTTGACCAGGATGTCGCTGGCCGCCGTGGCCTGATCGGCCACGCGGGGCAAATGGTCCTCGCTGTAGTTGTAGAGCCAGCGCACCGGTCCGGGGTGCTGGTCGATGAAGCCGCCTTTCCACATGTCGTCGTGGTCGAGCACGATCCTGACGTGGGGTTTGAGCAGGCTTGTGACCAGCGTCGGGAAGCTGATGGGGTGCAGCGGGAAGGCGAAGGCGTGCAGGATGTCCATATTGGTGCGCAGGCACTCGTGGGTGTTGAGCAACATGCGCAGGGTATGGCCGGTGTGGTAGGTGGCGAGGTTTACGCGCGGCAGGAAGCGGATGCGAAGCCGGCCTTCGCGGCGCTCGCGCACAGAGAGCGTCTGTTCGCGCGAGGCGCATGCCAGCGTGACGTTGTGGCCGCGTTCGGCCAGATGCCGGCCCAGGTGGTAGCACCGGAAATAGGTGCCGTAGCGCTCGGGATTGTGATTGAGGAAAAGGATATTCATTTAGAGATTCGTTTTGACAAAGAGTTTCTCCGGGAGCGCCCGCACGAGGGCCATGATGGGCCGCCAGAACCAGGGGGTGTAAACAACGGCCTTGCCGGCGTGGACGGCGGCATGAATATCGGCGGCCACGCGCCCGGGCGAGGCGGTCAGGAACTTTGGCGTGGGGGCGGCGGCGGTCATGCGCGTTCTGGCCCAGCCGGGCAGCACGGTCAGCACGCGGATGCCCGTGCCGGCCAGCCTGTGCCGCAATCCGGCCAGGGCCACGGTGAAGCCGGCCTTGGCCGCGCCGTAGACGTAATTGCTTTTGCGGCCGCGCTCGCCGGCCGGGGACGACAGGCCGACGATGGCGCCGTGGCCGCGCCGCACGAAATCGGCGGCGATGATCTCCAGCAGCGACAAGGCGGCGGTGAAATTGGTGTCGATGACGGTTCGGGCCTGGGCGAGGTCGTCCTGGCAGGCTTTTTGGCCGCCAAGCAGGCCGAAGGCCAGGACCACCACGTCCGGAGCCGGATCGAGGGCGGCGTAAAAGGCCGCGTGGCCGGCGAAATCCAGGGCGTCGAAGGCGCGGACCGCGACCTCCGCGCCGTAGTCCCGGCGGATGGCGGCGGCCGTGTCTTCCAGCCGGCCCATATCGCGCGAGGCCAGGACGAGGCGGGCCTTGTCCCTGGCGGCGAACTGCCGGGCCAGGGCGGCGGCGATGTCGGAATTGGCCCCCAGGATGAGCACGGTGGGCGGCGTGCCGTCCGGGGTCAGGCCTTTGTGTCCGGGCCGCTTGGGCGGCAGCAGGGTGTTTTTGAGCAGGCGCAGGCCGAATCGGGCGTAGTTGGCCAGGATTTTCGGATTGCCGCCGGCCTGCAGGAGCTTTCGGCCGATGTAGCTGGGGCGCAGGTGGAAATCGAGCAGCGTCTTTTTGCGAAAGGCCTCGATCTCCTCCATGGTCAGGTGCCTGGTGCCGACGGTGGGGGCGTTGAAGTAGTCCTTGCCGAGCACCGTGCCGGGCAGCAGGCCCTCTTCCCGGGCAATCTCGTTGAGGCGCGTGCCGTAGTACGGAATGGCGATGTGCAGTTCAAGGAAGTCGTTGTCCAGTTCGAAGATGTGTTTGCGCGTGGCTTCCAGATGCTCGCGCCCTTCCCAGGGCAGGCCGACCAGGAAGAAGCCGAAGGTGAGCAGCCCGGCTTCCTTGGCCCAGCGCGTGGCCTGGACGTTGTCCTCGACGCTGGTGCCTTTGTGAACGCGCGAAAGCGTCTCGGGGCTGCCGGACTCGTAGCCGAAGGCCACCAGCCAGCAGCCGGCCTTTTTCATCAGCAACAGCGTGTCGCGGTCCAGGGGCTTGACCTTGGAATTGGCCACCCAGCGGATCCTGCCGGCCAGGGGCGAGTCCAGGATGGCCTGGCACACGGCCCGGGTCCACTGGGAATCGAAGGTGAAGGTATCGGACTTGAAGAAGAAATCCCGGATGCCATGGGTGAAATAGCACTCCGACAGTTCGGCCAGGATGTTTTCCGGGGAGCGCAGGCGCAACTTTTTGCCCGAAATCTTGGGCGTCATGCAGAAGATGCAGGCCGAGGGGCAGCCGCGCGAGGTGGCGATGGTGGCTTGCGCCTCGCCGGTGTCGGGCCGGGCGTAGAGGGCGTTGTTGATCAGGCTTCTGTCCGGGAACGGCAGGCTGTCGAGGTCGGTCTCCCAGGACGAAAAATCGGTGGGGGTCCAGACGCCGTCCCGGCGGTGGAGGATGCCCCGGATGCCGGGCACGGCGGCGGGGTCCTCGAAATGGGCCCTGGCCAGCCGGCCCACGGTGAAATCCGACTCCAGGCCGATCAGGTAGGTGACGTCGGACAGGTCGAGCTGCTCCAGCAGGGCCGGGTCGGGAGCGAAAAAGATGGCCCCCTTGAGCATGACCAGCAGGTCGGGCCTCCTGGTTCGCAGTTCCCGCACCAGCTTCAGATCGTTAAAGATCGTGGAGTTGGTGATGCTGACAAAGATGCCGTCCGGGTTTTCCCGGTCGAAATCGGCCAGCAGTTCGTCCGGGGAGCAGCGCTCGGTCTGGTAGTCGCGAAGGAAGACGGCAAAGCCTTCGCGCCCAAGCGTGGCTGCGGCATAGCCCAGGTCGTTGGGGGCGCGCATGGACGTTGCCGTGGACTGCTCCACATTGCCCTGGGACCGGTCTTCGCCGCGCTGGTAGAACCGGCCCGGCGGGTAAAAGAGCATGATCTTTTTCATGGAATCCGGGAACGCTCCACATACAGGATAAGGTAGCAACTGACGATCCACAGCAGAAGCGAGGCCTGGATGAACCCGTCGCGCAAAAGGACCAGGGTCGGCGAGCCGCTTTTGCACTCGACCAGGGTGATCTGCAGATAGCGCAGCACGCCGAGGATGACGAAAATCGCGGTCAGGTACAGCTTGTCCGAACCGTGTTTGGCGATGACCTCGGGAGAAAGCGTGTAGAGGATATAACTGACGATGACAACCGCGGCCATGATCATCATGGCGGCGGAAACGAACTCCAGGTTGTAGCCGTCCAGGGATCTGCGGGTCTTTTCGCAGCCGGCGGCCGAGAGCAGCAGATCGTCGCGGCGCTTGGCGAAACCGAGAAAGAGCGCCAGCAGAAAGGTCATCAGCACGATCCAGTGGCTGGGCGTGATGCCGGTCACGGCCCCGCCGGCAAACACCCGCAGCACGAAGCCGACGGCAATGCAGGCCAGATCAATGAGCGCCTTGTGCTTGAGGGCGAAGCTGTAGAGCACATTGAGGCCGAGATAGCCGGCCAGGATGGCGGCAAAGGCCCCGGAGCCGAGAACCAACGCCACGGCCGCCCCTGCACCCAGCAGGCCGCCGGCAAACGCCAGCCCCTCGCCCGGCGTCAGCGCCCCCGAGGCCAGCGGCCGGTTGCGCTTGGCGGGGTGGGCCCGGTCTTCCTCGATGTCCTTGAGGTCGTTTATGACGTAGACGGCGCTGGCCGTCAGGCAAAAGGCGGCAAAAGCCAGGGCCGAGGCCAGCAAAGCGTCCGCATCCGCCAGCTTCCAGCCGAAAAAAAGCGGCAGGAAGACAAAGGCGTTTTTCACATACTGGTGCGGCCGGGCCAGCCGAAGGCAGGACGCCAGCCGGGAAGGACGTGTGGTCATAATGCTCCAACCGGCGGCGCGCCGGGAGGCGAACCATAGCCGGGATCGGCCCGGGCTTCAATCGCCGCCGGCCGCCTTGCCCTTCCTGCCAAAGATGTCCGGCAGACACAGGGCCAGCAACAGCAGGCCGTAGCCGGGCCAGAGGGCCTCGGCCACGGGCGCCAGCCGGGCCATGACCGCCTCGTCGCGGTAGACCAGTTCGGCCGGACCGGACGCGTCCGGCGGCAGGGCAAAGACGTTGACAAAACCCAGGCCCTTGACCGGGGCGATGGCGCGCCCGCCCAGATGGAGCTGCCAGCCCGGGTGGAAGGCTTCGGAAAAGACCAGAAAACGCGGCTTTCCGGCCGCGGCCGGCGGCAGGTCGATGCGGTAGCGGCCGGGATTCTCCCGCTGATAGGCCGGGTCTGCCCCCTCCTCTGCCGGCGCGTCCGGCCGGGACTCCAGGAAAATCTGATCGCAGGCCGCGCCCGGCGGGCCGTCGATGACCAGCCGCACGGCCCCGTCGGCATCCGGGACCACCGACCCCAGGCTGGCGATGGTTGCGCCGTCGTGGGCCAGCCTCAGCCGCGCGCCGTCCGGCAGGGCCGCCACGTCGCCGGTCCGGCCGATGAGTCTGGCCGTGGCCGCGTAGGTTCCGCCCACCGGCGCGGACAGGTTGAACACGGCCGGCAGCCGGGCCGCCGCCCCGAACGACAGCGTCGCCCCGCCCGGCGTCGGCGTTTCGGCCACAAGGCGCATGGGCTGGTTGGGCAGGTTGGCCTGGGAGGCCAGCTGGGCCTGACGCATGGCAAAGCGGACGACGACGGTGGCGGCCGGCCCGGGAATGTCCGAGACCATGCGGCGGTCGTAGATCTTTTCCCATTGGTCGTCGGGTTTGCCTTCCACCCGGTAGAGCGTGACGAACGGCCCGCCGTCCACGGAGACCGAGGCCTCGACGTAGGAGGGCGCGGCCTTGTCGCCAAAAAGCCGCGGATAGGTTTCCAGCGTCAGCTTCGGCGCGGCCTCGGGCAGCCGGACGGTAAAGACGGCCTCGCCCGGGGCGTCGCCTTCCACGGCCAAAAGCCCGGTGCCCATGGGATCGGCCATATCCAGGCGGGCGTTTTTCGTTTCCATGGCCGCGCCGCCCTCCCGGGCCAGCAGCGGCACGAAGACCTTGGGAGCCATGGGCCGCACCGGCCCGGCCGTCGCCTCCTCGGCCTCTGCCGCCACGCGCACGTCGCCCCGGGCCAAGGCGGCCACGCGCTGCCGGGCCGCCTCATAGGCTTCCTCAGGCACGGCCAGCAGACCGGAAACGACAATGCCCCGGCCCGGGGCCGCCACTTCCAGTTCGTGGGGAGGGCCGGGCTCAAAGGCGGCCGACCCGCAGTCGATCCAGTCCAGGCCCCGGCCCAGCGGCCCGGAACCGACAGTTGCAACGGGCACGCCGTCCAGACGCACGGTTGCCGGACCGGCAAACGGTTCGGAGCCGGCCCGCAGGAAAATACGCCAGGAGCCGTGCCCGACCAGCGGGAACCGCACCGCGCCCGGGCCGTCGCTGACCCGGCCGCCCTTGTCCAGGCCGGCCCCGCCAAAACGCGGATCATCCAGGACCCGGTCGGCCAGCGGCTTGAATTCACCCGAAAGCCCGGCCGCCCGGGCCGGCAGGTAGGCGTCGGCCGGCAGAAAGGGCAGGGCCAGTTCCACCGAGCCCCTCCCCAGCACCCGCAGCCCGGAAAAGCCGCTGCCCGGACCGGCCAGCTCATCGGCCGCCACGTCCGAACCGAACAGCAGCACTTCCTTGTCAAAATCGGCTTTCGGCCCATTGGCCAGGGCCAAAAGCAGCGGGAAACCGCCCCCGGCCAGCCGGGCGGCCGGCGTCTGGCGCAGACGCGGCAGGAAATCGGCGTTTTCCAGCACTTCCACCGGCGGGGCGGCCAGCTTCGGGTCCGGATGCAGGTCGGCCTGGGCGGCAATGAACGGGGCCAGGATGTCGCCGGGATCGTAGAGCGTCTCCGGGCCGCGCTTGGTGGTCGGCATCCAGCCGAAATGGCTGTAGGACAGGTAGGGCTCGCCAGCCAGATGAAAGACCCGCCGCACGGCGGCAAGCCCCAGCAGCCGCCCGAAATCGCCGGTAACCGGCCAGGGCCGGTGCAACAGCCCCAGCAGATACATGCTGTACGGTTCGCCGATGTAGGTCGGACCGATGATGCCGTCCTTGCCGAGCAGGGCGAAATTGCGGGTCATGGACGTGGCCGGCGGTTCGGGCACGTTGCCTGTCGGGCCGGCAATGGTCGGCCAGACCGTCACCCGGTAGTCGTCGGGATCGGCAGTAAGCGCCCTGACAACGACGCCCTCGGCCGGGGAAACGGCCTGGGGCATCAGCGCCATGGTCTGGGAGGTGGCGTTTCGGGGCGTGGTCAGCGCGCCGGTCCAGTACGGATACAGGTAGACAGCCAAAAGCGCCGCCGCAAACGTCCCGGCGGCGATCCGGGAACGGCGTCCCGAACGTTCGCCGGCGGTCAGCCACGCCAGCCCCATGCCGGCCATGAGCGACAGCCCGAAATAATACACCGGCAACCAGCGCGCCGGCCGGGCCATTTGGAAAAACAGGATCGACACCCGGTTGAGAATGCGCTCGTAAAAAACCGCGCCAGCCAGCGTCTTGTTGCCGGCCATGAGGATGAATCCGGCCAGCAGGCACAACCCGGCGAAATACTTGAGCCCCCGGTGGCGGGAACGATAGGCGAAGCCGACCAGGGCCAGCCCCAGCACGCCCAGGGCCGCCGCCACCCAGGCCGGCGTCTCCCGGGTGTCCACCGGATAGGCGTACTCCGTGCCCATGCCGTAGTTGTCGGTGTGCCCGAGCATGGCCTGGCGCAACGGTGCGGAAAAACGCTTGTAAATGCCGTGGTAATGGCCGCTGATCTCTTCCGCGGTCTGATGATGCTTGAAATCCGCGCCCTTGACGATGGACGTGGCCGCCGGGGCCAGCCACTGGACATGCAGCGTCAGCGCCACCAGCCCGGCCACGGCAAAGGCCAGCGCCGGCCGCAGCGATCTGCGGGCCGCCGTCTCGGCCACGGCGAAAAGCAACGTGAACGTGCCGTAAAAGACAATGCCAAACGGCGAGGCCGAACAGGCCAGCCCGCCGAGCATCCCCGCCCCGAGCGTCATGGCCGCGCCGCGCCGGCGCGAGTCCGTCGCACCCGCCCGGGCCAGCAGCAACAAAATCCAGGGCAGCAGCATCAACGCAAAGCCGCTCTCCTCCACATGCCCGGCCAGCACCATGGAAAACTGGCGCGGATTGAAGGCATACAGCATGGCGGCCACGACGGACGGACCAAGGCCAAGCCCCAACACCCGGCACAAGGCCACAATGCCGCCAGCGCCGACAACGGCATACGCCGGCCCCTCCCAACGCACGATGACCGGCCCGCCAATGTACGACCCCAGATCGCGGGTGGCGATGTCAAACCAGCGGGTGATGCCCGAAAACGCGCCCGGCGCGCCCATGTCGTACTTGGCCGCCCAGGCGTGCTTGGAGATGGCGGCCACCTGCCGCATCTCCTCGGGATACGGCGTCGGCACCCGGTCCCAGTTCTGATAGACATGCCCGGGCGCAAAAAGGATGCCGCGCCAGGAAACCAGGGCGAAAACCGCCACCACGAGCAAGGCCCAATACTGTCGCTTCATAGGTAGAGAAAGATGCCTCCGGCGGCCGGGAGGGGCTAAGCCCCTCCCGGACCCTCCCTAACGGAAAACAATTCACGGAACAGCCGTCCTGGATCTTCCCAGCGGCCTTCCGCGTCCGGCTGCAACCGCGCCGCTCCCTTTAACCCCCACCATACAGGGGGTCCGGGAGCGTTCACGGCTCTGGCGGCCGCCCTGTCCGCCTTCACCATTCTCCCGCGTCAATGCGCCACCCCTTCCCGCCTCCTTTCCCCCCCATACAGGGGGTCCGGGGGCGTTCACGGAACAGCCGTCCTGGATCTTCCCAGCGACCTTCCGCGTCCGGCTGCAATCGCGCCGCTCACTTTTACCCCCACCATACAGGGGGTCCGGGGGGGATGATCCCCCCCGGCCGCCGGAGGCATCTTCCCTCTTCCCACGCTCCTAAAATCCCGCCTCCAGGGGCGGGTTGACGAGGCAGGGGGCGGTATCGGACGTATCGGCTGGCGGGACATCGGCCGGGGCCAGCCGGGTTTTACGGCCTTCGATGGTCAGCCGGCCGGCGGCCAGCCAGGCCAGGGCCTGGGGGCAGATGCGGTGTTCCAGGCGCAGGATGCGCGCGCCGAGGGTGGCGGCGCCGTCGTCGGGCAGGGCCGGCACGGCGGCCTGGATGATGATGGGGCCGTTATCCATTTTTTCGTCCACGAAGTGGACGGTGGCCCCGGCCAGGGTGACGCCGTAGGCTGCGGCGTCGCCCTGGCCGCGGATGCCCGGGAAGCTCGGCAAAAGGGCCGGGTGGATATTGACGATGCGATCGCGGTAGGCGGCCACGAACGGTGCGCCAAGGATGCGCAGGAAGCCGGCCAGGAGCACGGCCTCAGCCCCGGAATCGCGCACGGCGGCCAGCAGGGCCGCGTCGTAGGCGGCCCGGTCGGGATAGTCGCCGTGGGGCAGAAGGCAGGTGGGGATGCCGTGGTTTCGGGCGCGGGTCAGGGCGTAGGCGTCGGGCTTGTTGGAGACGACCACGGTGACGCGGGCATCGATCGCGCCGGATTCGATGCGGTCGATGACGGCCTGCAGGTTGGAACCCGAGCCGGAGACCAGGACAGCGACGGGCAGGGTCATGCGTTCCTTTTGGCGTCGGCGATAACGGCGGCGGCCAGGGCCGGCACGGTATAGGTTTCGGCCGTAACGTCGGGGGTGAAGCCGTATTCGGCCAGGGTCTTTGCCGTTATGGGGCCGATGACGGCGGTTTTGACCGTCCCGGCCGCCTTGAGCACCTCGGGGGGGACCTTGGCGAAGAAGTTTTTGACCGTGGAGGAACTGGTGAAGGTCACGTAGCGGATATCCCCGGATTTGACGGCCTCGATGATTTCCTCCGGGTCCTGCTCCACGGGGCGGGTGTCGTAGACGGGCAGCACGGTGACGTCGGCCCCGGCCTCGGTGAGTTTTTCGGGCAGCACGTCCCGGGCCTCCCGGGCGCGGGGGATGAGCACCTTTTTGCCGGCGATGTCGTAGGCGAGAAGCCCCTCGACCACGGATTCGGCCACGAAGCGTTCGGGCAGGAAATCGGCCCGGATGCCGCGTCCGGCCAGCCGCCCGGCCGTGGCCGGCCCGATGGCCGCCACCCGGATGCCGGCAAAGGTCCGGGCATCGAGGCCCAGGGCGTCGATTTCCGCAAAAAAGCAGTCCACGCCGTTGGCCGAGGTAAAAATCACCCAGTCGTAGGCGTAGAGGCGGCCGGCGGCCTGACGCACCGGTTCGGCATCGGCCAGGGGGGCGATCTCGATGGCCGGGAATTCGTAGCAGCAGGCTCCCTCGTCGGCGAGCAGGCGCACGAGGTCGCTGGCCTGTTCGCGGCTGCGGGTGACGACCACGCCCTGGCCGAGCAGCGGCCGCTTTTCATACCAGGCCAGCGTGTCGTGCAGGGACACCACGCCGCCGACCACGAACAGCGAGGGCGGGGCGAAGCCGTGGCGCGCGGCCTCCCCGGGCATGGTGGCCACCGTGGCCACGAGGCTTTTGTGGCGGCAGGTGGTGCCCCAGCGCACCAGCGCCGCCGGGGTGTCGCCCGGCATGCCGGCCCGCATGAGGTTTTCGGTGATGTGCGGCAGGTTTTTCACGCCCATGAAGAAGACCAAGGTGGAGCCGGACTGGGCAAAGGCCTCCCAGTTGAGCGAGCTTTCGGACTTGGTCGGGTCCTCATGGCCGGTGATAAACGACACCGACGAGCAGAACGAGCGGTGGGTGATGGGGATGCCGGCATAGGCCGGGGCGGCCACGGCCGAGGTCACGCCGGGCACCACCTCGAAATCGCAGCCGGCAATGATCAGCTCCTCGGCCTCCTCGCCGCCGCGTCCGAAGACAAAGGGGTCGCCGCCCTTGAGCCGGGCCACCATTTTGCCGGACTTGGCCATGTCCACGAGCAGGCCGTTGATCTTGTCCTGGGGCAGGGTGTGGTCGCCGCCCTTTTTGCCGACATAGTAGATTTCGGCGTCCTTGCGGCAGAAATTCAGGAAGGCCTTGTTGGCCAGATAGTCGTAGACCACGACGTCGGCGCGCGACAGCAGGTCTTTGGCGCGAAGCGTCAGGAGTCCCGGATCGCCGGGACCGGCTCCGATAAGGTACACTTTGGACATACGGTATTCGCCTTTTTGGCTTGGCTGTAACGTGGATAGGGCGGCAGGCCGGGGCGTTCCCGGCCGGTTCCGGCCGCCGGGGACGCCGGGGGAGGACCCATGCCGCGGCACCCGGGAAATGCGCCGGGGGCGCGTGGGCACGCCGGTTAGGGGCCTTCGCGCCAGTCGCGTTTCTCGCCGCACATGCACTCGTTTATGCCGAGATCGACGACGCACTGGCTGGCCAGCCGGCCTTCGGGCGCGACCAACATGGCGGCGCGGCCCTGGTCGGGCGCCATGCCGTTGTCAAACAGGTAGCGCACCACCACGCGTTTGCAGCCGTCGGCCAGGGGGGTGACGGACTCCACCCGGACCTCGTAGAGTCCCAGTTCGTGGCAGCGCTGCCACATGGCTGCAAACAGCGACAGATAGCGGGCTTCGCCGCCGCCGGTGGCCCGGGTGCAGCCGGACAGGGCAGCCAGGGCGAGGCACAGAACCAGGGCCGCGAGGGACAGGATTCGCATGGACGCTCCGCTGGATGTTTTTCCGGGTTCATACATGGATTCCCGAAAACGGCAACCCCGGCCCGAATGCCGCCGGCCGCGCCCGGCAGGCGGCCGGAGCGGCGGCTTTGACTTCGCCCCGGTATCGTTGCACAACAAAGGCCGCCAACCAAGGAGGACCATCGTGCCGTCGCGAACGCTCGCGCGCCTTCTCGTCGTTTTCGCCTGTCTCGCCGCCGCCATGGCGGCCGGCCCGGCTGCGGCCCAGGACGATTACCGGGCCGTGCTCGGCAATGAGGCCGGCGTGTTTCCCGGCGCGGAATTCAAAAAGGTCTTCCGATTTCCCAAGGCCACGGTGGCGACGTTTGAAACCGGGGCCAGTCCGGCCGAGATTTCCGCTTTTTATAAAAAGGACATGACCGGGCGCGGCTGGCAGGTGGACCTGGACGACGTGGGCAAGGCCGCCTCGTTTCTCGTCATGACCAAAAACGGCCGGCGCTGCATTGTGGAGGCCCAGCGGGGCCTGCCCGGCCGCACCGGGTTCAGCGTCAGCCTGTAGCCGGGCCCGCTGCCGCCCGGTCCGGCGCCTCCATCGCCATGCCAACCCCTGCCGCCGCCCCTGCCGCGCGCCAGCGCCGCCGCTGGCCGACCCTGGTCGCCCTGGCCGCCGTCGTGGCCGGGCTGGCCTTTGCCGCCCTGCCCTTTGCCGCCCGCCGGCTGATCGGCCCCGAACGCCTCAAGGCCATGACCGAACAGGCCCTGACCGACGCCCTGGGCCGCCAGGTGGCCATTGACGGCGAGGTGGACATCCGGCTGGCCCCCTGGTTCGGGCTGACCATGGGGCCGGTGACCGTGGCCGACGCTCCGGGCTTCGGCCCGCAGCCCATGGCGACGGCCGGCCGTCTGGACATGACCATCCGGATGCTGCCGCTTCTGGCCCGGGTGGTGTCGCCGGGCTCGGTGCGGCTGCACGATCTGGCCGTGCATCTGCGCCGCGACGCCTCGGGCCGCGCCAACTGGCAGGATCTGGCCGCGCCCCGAAACGCCGCCGCAGCCGATGCCCCGGGCTGGGAAGCGGCTCCGGAGCCCCGGGACATCCGCCTGGAAAACGCCTCCCTCGACTACCGCGACGACGTGACCGGCCGGACCCTGGCCGTCACCGGGCTGCGCCTGAAAACCGGCCACGGCCAGCCCTTCGGGTTTGCCGGCTCGTTTACGGCCAGGGGCCTCGTGCCGGATGCGTCCCTGGAGTGCCATATCCAGGGCACGGCTGCCCTGGATGCGCAGCGCGGCCGGCTGGCCCTGCACAACACCCGGGTGGAGGCCGGGCTGGCCTTTGCCGGTCCTCTGGCTCCGGGCGGGGCTGCGCCGGCCCATGTGGTCGGCCGGCTTGTCGTGGACTACGATCCGGCCGGAGCCGCCCTGCGCCTGTCCGATCTCGACGTCCGGGCGCCTGGGGCCCGGCTGGCCGGCGCGGCCACGGTGTCCGACCTGCCGGACGCGCCAAAACTTCGGGCCGAACTGGACCTTGCCGCCGACACCGACGGCAAATGGCGCGAGATCCTCGGCCTGACCCCGGCCGGGGAACCGGATCGGCTCGTGGCCGCCCCGGCCGTCGCCCCGCCCTCCAGTTCGATGACCGCTCCGGTCCTGACCCAGGCCGGTCCGCCCGTGTCGGGGCTGGCCCAGGCGAAATTCGTCGTCGCCGCCGATGCCTCGGAAGTGCGCCTGGAGGACTTCGACCTGCGCCTGCCGCAAGGGCGCGTGACGGGCACGGCCGCCCTGCGCCTTGGCGACCGGCCCGGACTGGCCGCCTCCCTGACGGCCGAGGAAGTGGATTTCACCAGGACGCCCGTGCCGGCCGGACGCGGCCAGTGGCCGTTTCCGGCCCCCTGGCTGGCCCTGGGCGATCTGGAGGCCCGGGCGGACCTGCGCCGCTGCACCCTGGCCGGACTGTCCCTGACCGACGCCCACGTGACGGCCCGCAGCGGGCAGGGGCTGTTGCGCCTGTACCCGGTTTCGGCCGTGCTGCCCGGGGGCGTCGTCTCCCTGGACGTCCGCCTGGACGCCGGCCCGGACGGCCCGGCCGACAGCCTCGGCCTGGACATCCGGGCGGCCGTCCAGCCGTCGTCGGCCCCGTCCAGCCGGGTGCGCCTCCTGGGCCGCGCCGACGCAGCCGGAGCCCGGGGCAACCTCGTGTTGCAGAGCCCGGCCCCGGCCGCCGCCCTGAAGCTGCTGGGAAGCCGGACCGGCCTGCCGGCCGCGCCGCTGGAGGCCAAAGGCCGCTTCAGCCTGACCCCCGGCGTCGGCCGTCTGGCGGCCCGGGCCGAACTGGACGAGCTGGAGGCGAAGCTGGGGGCAGCCGCCCTGCGCGGCCGGGTCGTCTACGACGCCTCCGCCAGGGACCAGGTCGTCTTCGACCTGGCGGCGGAAGGCGTCGACGTCGACAAACTGTCGACCCTGCCCGCTCCCCCGGATACGGCTGAAAACAACGCCGTTCGCGCCAGGGGCAGGCTACGACTGGACCGCCTCGCGGCCGGGGGGGTCGAGGTCCGCGACCTCGCCCTGGAACTGGCGGCGGCCGGCGGCCGGGTCGAAGGCGTTGTCGACGGGGGGGAACTTTGCGGCGGCAGGCTCACCGGCAGGATCGACCGGAACCCGGCCGGGCGCATCAGCGCCGCCCTGCAACTGGCCGGGGCCGACGCCGCCCGGCTGACGCCCCGGGCCAAGGCCGGCCCGGGACTGGCCGGGCAGCTCACGGCCAGGGCGACGGTGGAAGCCGTGCCCGCCGCCAAAGGCGCGCCGGCCACCATCGCCATTGCCGCCGAGGCCGAAGGCTCCCGGCTCGCCCTGGTGCAGGGCGGCGAGCGCCGCCCCCTGGCCGAGCCCAAGGCCTCTCTGACCCTGGCCGCCCGGGAAGATGCGGACAGTTTTGACGGCGAAGCCACCCTGGCTGTTTCGGCGGCCGCGGCCCCGGGCCTCGGCGATCTCCGCGTCAGCATCAAGGGACCGTTTTCCCTGGACAAGTCCGGCCGGCTGCGGGAGTCGGCCCCGGGCCGCATCGAGGCCTCGGCCGCCATCCGCGCCAAGGAGGCCGGCAGAAACGTCAAATGCAGCCTGTCCGGACCGTTCAGCCTGGAGGGCGGCGGCGGATTCACGGCCGGCGACCTCCAGTTCGACGCCGGGGGCCTGATCGGCAGGCTCAAGGTCTGGCGCAAGGACGGCGACGGCGCGCCCGCGCGCTTTTCCCTGGAGACCGGCGTCCTCGCCCCGCGTCCGCTGCTGGCGGCCTGGGGCGTGCCCGTCCCGGCCCAGACGCCCACGGACAAGCTGGTGCGGGCTTCGCTGGCCGTATCGGGCGCGGCCGACGCGGCCGGCCTGACCCTGGACAGGCTGGCCGTCAACCTGGACGATTCCAAGCTCACCGGCCATGCCGCCCTGCCCGGCTACGACCTGCGCCGCGGCAGGTGGGAGCTGGCCATCGACAGCCTGGATCTCGACGCCTATTTCCCCCGCCAGCCGTCCCAGGGGCCGCCGTCCGCCGCCGAACGGCGCAAGCGCCTGGACTACCAGCTCCTGCGCGACCTGAACCTGGAAGCCCGGCTCAGCTTCGGCTGGCTCAAAAAAGGCAATGTCGTCTTCGACGCCACCACCATCCTGGCCAACGCCAAGGGTGGCCTGTTCACCTTTCGCCAGGAGTCGCCGCACTTCTACGGCGGCCGGTTTTTCGCCGAAATCCGGGGCGACGCCCGGGATGTGGTCTTAAAGACCCTGGTGGAGCTCAAGCTCGAAGGTTTCGAATGCGCCCGGTTCCTGTGGGACTGGGCCGAGGGCGACACCCTGGCCTCGGGCGGGGCGACGTTCATTCTGGCGGCCCGCACCAGCGGGGCCACCGAAGAGGAACTGCGCGGCAATCTGGCCGGCAACGCCAGCCTGCAGGTCACGCGCGGCGAACTCAAGGTGCGCGAATCGGACGCCCGGCCGGGCGAAACGGCCAAACACGAACGCATCCCCTTCGACGTCTTTTCCTCCACCTGGCTGTCGCGCACCGGCGTGGCCCACACCGACGACTTCCGCATCGAAGGGCCGCGCATGCGCGTGACCGGCCGGGGCTTCGTCGATCTGCGCGACGAGACGATCAATCTCTCGCTCACGGCCGCCCTGGCCGGCGGCGGCGAAGTGCCGGCCACCATCATCGGCCCCCTTGACGGGCCCAGGCTGGCCATCGACCGCAGCAAGATCATCGGCGACATCGTCTACCGCGTGCTGCAAGGCATCGTCAGCATCCCCGGCAAGGCCGTCACCCGCATCCTGCAACTGCGCTAGGGCCTGTTTTGACGCGAAGGGGAATGAAAGGCGGCCTCCGGCGGCCGGGGGGAATCATTCCCCCCGGACCCCCTGGGTAAAGGGGGTTGGAAGAGATCTGGCTTGGCTGTTCCGTGACCGTTGGCTGTTCCGTGAACGCCCCCGGCCCCCCTGGATAAAGGGGGGGGTAACGGTGGAAAGGGACGGCGGGTGGGCGCGGAAGAACACCGTGAAGAGATTGGCTTGTTTGAGTGACAATATACTGTACTCATTGTTTGTTTGAGAACGCGACACGAGAGGTCCGCCATGCAGCAAACGCCGCCCGTTCCCGCCCCGCCTGCCGGCTACGCCGCCCTCCCCGTGGCCGGCCCGGACGGCGGTCTGGCCGATGTGCGCATCGAACGCGGCGGCCGGGTCTGGCATCTGGCCGGCCGGGGCGGCGCGGCGGCCGAACGCGACCGGGCGCTGGCCGCCCTGGCCGGCGGCGGGCTGCCCGTCTTTCTCGGGGCAGGGCTCGGGGCCGGCATCCGGGCCGCCCGCGAGGCGAATGCCGGCCCCATCTTCGTCCTGGACAAGGAAACGGCCATCGAGGCGGCAACCGGCGTCCGGGCCGCCCTGGTCCAGGACCCCGCCATCCGCTTCCTGGACGACGCCGATCCCCAGGCCGCCGCCGGGGCCGTGGCCGACGCCGCCCGGCAGGCCGGATTTTCCCGGCTGGCGGTGGTGGCCCACCCGGTCTATGCCCGCCTCGACCCGGGCTGGTACGGGACGGTTTCCGCCCGGCTGGCCGGTTACGAGGCCTTCCGCCAGGGCGTGGCCTATCCGAAATTCACCAGGGCCGCCCCCCGGGTGCTCGTCCTGTGGCGGCCGTACTTCCTCTACCGGGAGATCGAGGCCGCCCTGGACCGCCTGGGCGTGGCCCACCGGCGCGTGGCCACGGGCACGGGAAAAACCGGCGAGGCCGGCGTGGTGGAGTCGCTGCTGGCCGCCGTGGCCGAATTCCGGCCCGACTTCGCCATCACCGTCAACCACCTGGGCCTGGACCGGGACGGCCGGCTGGCCGGACTCCTCGACGACATCGGCCTGCCCCTGGCCTCCTGGTTCGTGGACAGCCCACGGCTTATCCTCCACGATTTCACGGCGGTGGCCACGCCGACCAGCATGGTTTTTTCCTATGACGCCGACGCCCTGCCGGACATCGCCGCCCTGGGCTTCGGCCACGCCGCCTGGCTGCCGCTTGGCACGGACCCGACGCTTTTCGTCCCCCTGGCCGCCTGCGATGCCGGGCATCCCTGGCGGGCGGACGCGTCGTTTATCGGCGCGTCCATGGTGTCCCAGGCCCGGGACGCCCTGGACAGGCTGCGGGGATTTCCGGCCCTGGCCCGGGCGCTCCCCCAGGCGGCGGCGGCCTTTGCCGCCTCGCCCGAAAAAAGCGCCCGGCGCTTTCTGACGGCAGACCCGGCCTGCGGCGCGGCCTATGCCGCCCTGGCCCGGGCCGAGGACCGGCTGGCGGCCGAACTGGCCCTGACCTGGGAGGCCACCCGCCGCTACCGGCATGCCTGCGTGCAGGGCATCCTGCCCTTTTCGCCGATCATCGCCGGCGATGCGGACTGGGAGATGGCCGTGGCGGGCCTGGGGCGCGGCTGGCGACGCCTGCCGCCGCTGGATTACTATGACGAGCTGCCCGGATTTTACCCGCGAAGCGCCGTCAATCTCAATTGCACGAGCCTGCAGATGAAGGGGGCGGTCAACCAGCGGGTGTTCGACGTGCCGGCCTGCGGCGGCTTCGTGCTGACCGACGCCAGGGAGCAGTTCGGGGCGCTTTTCGACGTGGGCCGGGAAGCGGCGGTCTATAGCGATCCGGCCGCCATCCCGGACATGGTGCGCCACTATCTGGCCCATCCGGCCGAGCGGGAGCGCATCGCCCGGGCCGGACGGGAACGCGTGCTGGCCGAGCACACCTACGACCGGCGGCTGGCGACGCTGCTTGCGGCCATGCAAAACGCCTTCGGCGGGTAGAGGAAGAGGAAAAAGAACCGGGGCGCTGCCCCGGGCCCCGCCGGGGGGAATGATTCCCCCCGGACCCCCTCGACGGGCGACCCTTGGGTCTAACCCGGCAAGACTGCAACACGGCATCCGGTTTGTCTGGAAATCTTTCGCCCCAAAGGGCGACATCGCGCAAAGCGCCGTATGGTTTTCCCGTCCGGGTGGGTTCGGGAGGGGGCGACCCCCTCCCGACGGGGTCCGGGGCAGCGCCCCGCTCTTAGCGGCCGGGAATAATCAGGGACCTGCCGGCGGCGATCTTGTCGGGGTCGGTGAGGCCGTTGGCCTCCATCAGGGCCTTCTCGCTGATGCCGTGGCGCTTGGCGATGCTGCGCAGGGAGTCCCCGGACCGGATGACGTAGCGATTGGCGCCGGCCGGGGCCTGGGCGGCCGGAGCCGGCGTCGCGGCGGCGGCAGCCGGGGCCCCGGCCGGGGCAGCGGGCGCAGCCGGAGAAGCGGAACCGGCGTCGTTGAGCTCGCGGCCGGCCGGGTCGGGCAGAGGAGCGGCAGGCCTGGCGGCCGGGGTCGGCGCGGGAGCGGCCATGCCCGGCGGGGGCGGCGGCAGGGCGTCGGTGGCCGTACGCAGGTGGATGCCCAACATGCTTCCCTTGCCCTGGCGCTCCAACGTCTCGTTGTAGACCACGGAATAGCGGGCGTAGGCATCCTCGTAGGCGGCAAACACGGCATCCCCCTTGTCGTGGCCGCTGCCGGAACGGGTCCAGGCGGCATGGGTCTCGGTCACCTGCCGCCAGGTCAGCTCCAGGTCGCTTCGCAGCAGATCGTCGGAGACATACTGCATGTTGCGCTCCAGACCGTCATATTTGCCGCAGCCCCCCAAAAGAGGCAGGCTAAGACCCGCAAGCAGGGCGAACAGCGCAATCCAGCGTATTTTTGACAGCATCGGCGTCCTCACGGCCACAGCCGGGAAATCCCCGGCAGGGCCAGTCGTTTTGCGCATAAAGAAAGATGGTCTCATGCCCTGTAACACGGCTTTCGTCAAACCGTGAGAGACGGTTGCCGATTCTTCGCCCAATGGGAGCAAGCATGTTCGGACAGACACCCCGCAAAGCCTTTCCGCCGGCCCGCGCCCTTCGCAAAATCGCTCCGCTCTGGGCCTTCGGCCTGGAAGGGGCGTGGCTTGCCCGGCATCTTGGCGGCCAACTGTCGGCCGCAGCCGAAACAACGCCAAAGCTGTCCGGCGTGGCCGCGGCCCTGGCCCTTTGGCTGTTCGAACGCGCCCCCCTCGATCCGGCCATTGCAGCCAGGGCCAGGGCCGCCTGCCGCGACGGCCGCGACGGCCGCGACGCGCCCCGCTGCCGGGCCTTGCTGGGCCATCTGGCCAAACATCTGCAACCGCCGGCCCGGGAGGGCTCCTGGCCGGCCCTGCGCGACGCCCCGGACCCCAAGCCGGCCGCAGACCTGCTGCGACGGTCCATGGAAGACCCGGTCCATGGACTTTTCTGGCACGGCCGGGCCTTTGCCTTCGCCCTGGGCCGGGGACTGGCGGATCTGGCCCGGGAGACGGCGGACCGGCTGACCGCCGAGACGGCCCTGGCCCCGCTCGGAGCGCGCCTGGCCGCCGAGGCGGCCTTTGCCTGGGACGGCCCGGCAGCGGGACTGGCCGCCCTGGCGGCGGTGGATGCCGACATCTTCCCCCGCTTTCGCGCCCTGGCCACGGCCCACGCCCTGGCCGAAACCGGGCAGGCGGCCGAGGCCCGCGAGGCGCTCACCCGGCTGTGGCTGGCCGAGAACTGGCACCCGGGCCTCACCCTGGCCCTGCACACCCTCGTCCGTCCGCCTGCGCCGGTCGACCTCGACGCCCTGCCGGGACGGCTGTTCGTCTTTCTCTACACCTGGAACCGGGCCGGCCTGCTGGCCGACACGCTGGAGAGCCTCGGCCAAAGCCGGCTCGGCCCGGCCCGCATCGTGGCGCTGGACAACGGCTCCACCGACGACACGGCGGCCGTCTGCCGGGCAGCGGCGGACCGCTTCGGCCGGGACCGCTTCACAACCATCCGGCTGGCCGTCAACGTCGGCGCGCCGGCCGCCCGCAACTGGCTGGCCGCGACGGCCGGCCTTGGCCCGGACGATCTGGCCGCCTATGTGGACGACGACGTGACCCTGCCGCCGCACTGGCTGGAAAGCCTTGCCTCGGCCCTGCTGGCCGATCCCCGGGCCGACGTCGCCGGGGCGCGCATCGTGGCCGCCGGACCCGGCGCAGCCCGGGTCGCCCAGGCCGCCGACGTGCGGCTGCTGCCCCCCGACGACCGGCATGCGGTGCGCCCGCTGGTCAATTACGGACCGGGACCCGATTTCGGCCTGCTGGCGGCCAACCGGCCCTGCCCCTCGGTCTCGGGCTGCTGCCACCTGCTGCGCGGCCATGCCCTGGCCGGCCCGGCCCCCTTCGACATCCGGTTCTCGCCCAGCCAGTTCGACGATCTGGCCCGCGACCTCAAAAGCTTCCAGGCCGGCCGCCGGGCCGTCTACGCCGGCGCCCTGGCCGTGGCCCACCACCAGCACGCCGGCCCGGCCCAGGCCAAAACCCACGCCGCCATAGGGCAGCTCCTGGGAGCGCGAACCAAGCTCGACGGGCTCTTCACGACACCGGACATGGCAGTCGCCGCCGCCCGGGACCTGGATACGGCCTGGGACGAGTTGGAAGGGAAGCGGCGGGAGCTTGAAGCGTTTTTGGAAGAATGAGGAAGGGAGAATGCCGGCGTCCGGGAGGGGATAATCCCCTCCCGGACCCTCCCTGACGGTGGCGCGGCCCCGCTTATCCTCGGGTGCTGTTCCATCCATGGCGCAACCGCCTGCCAAAGCCGACGCAGGGGTCCGGGGGGATCATCCCCCCGGCCGCCGGAGGCATCTTCACCTCTTTAATCGAGCATATACTGGCGCGGGTTGACGGGGGCGCCGTTGGCCCGGACCTCGTAGTGCAGATGGGCGCCGGTGGTGCGGCCGGAGTTGCCGGAAAGCCCGATGAGCTGGCCGCGTTTGACCTGCTGGCCGGGTTTGACCTCGGCCTTTTTCATGTGGGCGTAGACGGTTTCCAGGCCGAAGTCGTGGCTGATCACGATACGCAGGCCATAGCCGTTCATGTAGTCGGCCTCGGCGACGCGGCCGGCCCCGGCCGCGAACACCGGGCTGCCGGTGGGCACCTTGATGTCGACGCCGTTGTGGAAATCGCCGCCCCGGCCAAAGGGCGAAGACCGCGAACCGAATGCCGAGGTGATGTAGCCCTGGGCCGGCCACAGGGACGGTTTGGCCAGAAATTCCAGCTTGCGCTCGAAAAGCGACCGGGCCAGCTCCTGCTGGAGCACCTCTTCCACGGCCATACGGCTGCCCAGGCCGTCGAGGAAATCGAAAAGCCGCCGGCCCAGGTCGTCCTCGATGCCGCTGGCGGCGAGACGGGATGCGGGCAGCGAGCCCATGCCGCCGTGGTCGGCCGGGTGGTCCACCATGACGCCGAGCTTGGCATTAAACGATTCGATGCGGCCCACCTCGTCGCCAAGTCGCCGCACCCGGTCGCGCAACCGCAACGCCGCGCCCTTCTGGCCGGAAAGCGTCCCCATGACGGCCTGACGCCGGGCCGCCACGCTGGCCGGATCGTCCTGGTTGCACCAGAGCCAGACGCCGCCGGCCACAAGCACGAGCAGCAGGCCAAGGGGAAAGAGGAACATCCACCGGCGGTAGGTAAACAGCCGGCGGACGCCGGCCGGGCCGTGGACGAAGATTTCGAGTTCACGTTCGAGCATGCAGGCTCGTCAGAAGGCAGCGCGCAAGACCAGAGGCCGCACTGTTGGCAACAGGCGGCCTGCCCCATGCCAGGAGCCGGCCGGCACAGCGCGTCAGAAGAACAACCAACTGAAAAGGTCGCTCCAGTCAAGGCTGCCGGAATACTCCTGGCCGTTCACGGTGGCCGATCCCGAAACCGTCGTGGTGGACTTGTCCAGGGCAAACGTCCAGTCGACAGGCGTCGAGGAGACATCCAGGGCGCCGCTGGCGCTGAAGGAGGTCAGCGAGTCCAAGGTTCCGGACCCCGATGCCCAGGGCGTGCTCCAGGACCAGGAGCCGGCCATGGCCGGGGCCGGAAACAGCGTCGCCACAACAAACAGCGCAAAAATCATCTGGCGTATCGGAAACATAAAGGCCTCCTTTCCGTTGCAGCCCGCTGCTCCCGGCTCCCTGCGACAGCCCGGAGCGGGCCGGAGCGGGACGGAAGGCCGCGATACGGCAGGAACACGGACGCCAACGCGCCCGACTCCCTACCCTCGCTATAAGATGGCCGGCGGCCCTGTCAACCGTTGCCCCGGGCATGCCCCCGCATTGCCCGACGCCCTCTGCCGGCCGCCGCGGGCATGGCCGCTGCGGGCAACGGATTTACACCATGTCCCGAGTCGTCTATCATCCCGTATGAGTCCACCCAGATTCTGGCGGGCGCACTGCGCCGGGAGCCTCCATGGCCGATGCCGACATCCTGCTTGAAGCCGGTACCAACGAACTGGAACTCATCGAGTTCTTCATCGATGAAGGCCCGCAGCGCGGCCGCTCGTCCTTCGGGATCAACGTGGCCAAGGTGCTGGAAGTCATCGAAAGCCCGGGGCTGTCCCCCCTGCCCGGAGCCCCGCATCCCTGTTTCATGGGCGCCATTGCCCTGCGCGAGATGGTCCTGCCGGTGCTCGATCTGGCCGTCTGGCTCGACCTGCCCCGGGCGCCCCGGCCAAACGAGGTTATCCTGGTCACCCGGTTCAACGACCGCAGCGCCGGTTTTCTGGCCACCGGCGTCACCCACATCCACCGGGTGCGCTGGAGCGACGTGGCCCCGCCCCATCCGGCCCTGGCGGCCCTGCCCGGCAACTGCATCACCGGCCTGACCCGCCTGGACAATCGGTTCATCCAGCTCCTCGACCTGGAAAAAATCCTCCACTCCCTGGATGCCTCCCTCAACGAGGGCCAGGACATGCCGCAGGGGACGGCCGTACGCCGCCGGGCGCTGGTGGCGGAGGACTCCGACGTCATGCGCCATCTCATCCGCGAACGCCTGGAGGCCGCCAATTTCGAGGTGGTTCTGGCCGGCAACGGCCGGCAGGCCCTGGACGCCCTGCGCCGGCCGGACGCCGCCCGGCCGGACATCGTCGTCTCCGACATCGAAATGCCGCTGATGGACGGCTACACGCTCACCCGGGCCATCAAGGAAGACCCGGCCCTCAACTCTATGCCGGTGGTGCTTTTCTCTTCGCTTATCACCGACGAACTGCGGCACAAGGGCGAATCCGTCGGGGCCGACGCCCAGATATCCAAACCGCAGTTTGCCGAACTGGCCCGGCTGGCCCTGTCGCTCATCGAAAAACGCGAGGCCGGATCGGCCCCCTGATTGCCTTTGGCGTGGTTTCCCGGCACAGTGCCGGCACTTCATCATAAAGGCGGACCGTTCATGAAGTTACGTCCCGACATCCCGGATGTTCTCTACAAACGTTCGCTCTTTTCCTGGGTGTGGACCAGCAATCTGAAGCTCCAGGGCGTGCTGCTGGCCATCATCGTGGTCACCGTGGCCGTTCGCGTGCTGCCGCTGGAGATGCAAAAAAAGATCATCAACCAGGCCATCGGACTCCAGCGCCTGGATCTGCTCCTCATGTATTGCGGCTATTATCTGGCCTGCGTGGTGGCCGCCTCCGGGCTCAAGCTGGCCATCAACGCCCTGCAGAACTACATCGGCCAGGAGTCGCTCACCGACCTGCGCAAGCAGCTTTACGCCCACATCCTGAAGCTGCCCATGTCGTTTTTCCGTCAGGCCAGCCCCGGCATGGTCGTCTCCTCGCTGGTGTCCGAGGTGGCCAACACCGGGGAATTCGTGGGCCAGGCCGTGGCCGTGCCCATCACCAACCTGCTGACGCTGCTGGCTTTCGCCGGCTACCTGTTCTACCTCAATCCGCTGATGGCGCTTCTCAGCATGGCGCTCTACCCCATCGCCATCCTGGTCATCCCGGCCCTGCAAAAACGGGCCAACGCCGCCAACAAGCAGCGCGTGGACACGGGCCGCAAGATGTCCACGCTCATTGGCGAGACCATCTCCGGCATCCACGAGGTCCACGGCAACGCCAGCTTCCGCCTGGAGAACAAGCGGTTCGCCGTCTGGGCCGACCGGCTGTTCAAGGTGCGGGTGACCTGGAACCTCTACAAATTCGCCATCAAGGTTTCCAACAACTTTTTCCAGAACCTGGGACCGTTCGTGCTGTTCCTGGTCGGCGGCTATCTGGCCATCCACGGCCGGTTCGACCTGGGCGCGCTGGTGGCCTTTCTCTCGGCCAACGAGAAGCTCTACGATCCCTGGAAGGAGCTGATGGATTTCTACCAGACCTACCAGGACGCCAAGATCAGCTACGGCCGGATCATGGAGTATTTCCAGGGCGATCCGGAGTTTGTCGCCGAGCCCGAGGAACCCCGGCCGGCCCTGCCCCTGGACGGGACGATTGCGGCCAGGGATCTGGTCATGGAGGTGCCCGGCGGCATCCAGCTCTTAAAGGGCGTCTCCCTCGACGTCTCCCCGGGCGAACAGGTGGCCCTGGTGGGGTTTTCCGGTTCGGGCAAGTCCACCCTGGCCCTGTGCCTGTGCCAGATCCTCAAGTATTCCGCCGGCACGGCCACGTTGTCCGGCATGGATATCGGCGCCATGCCCAAGTCCGACATTGCCGACAACATGGGCATCGTCTCCCAGCATCCGTTCATTTTCGAGGGTTCGATCAAGGACAACCTGCTCTATTCGATAAACGCCCGGCGCGAGGCCCACGGCGTCAGCGGCGAGGAAGGGCTGCCGAGCCTGGACGAGATCATCGCCGTGGTGCAGCAGGTGGGGCTTTTTGCCGACATCCTGCGGTTTGCCCTCAATTCGGTGTTCAAGGAAGGCAAAAAGGAAAATCTGGTGCGCAAGGTGGTGCGGGTGCGCGAGGCCTACCACGAAGGGCACGCCGAATCCCTGGCCGAGTGGGTGGAATTCTTCGATCCGACCCGGTACCTCTACTACAGTTCCGTGGCCGAAAACCTGCTGTTCGGCACGCCGGAGCGCGGCGATCTGGCCCCGGAACTGCTGCCGGCCAATCCCTTCTTCGTCAACTTCCTGCACGAGGCGGGGCTCAAGATGCTGCTGGTGCAGACCGGCGCGGAACTGGCCACCAGGACGGTGGACATCTTGAAGGACGTGCCTTCGCCGGACGCCACCTTTTTCGAGCAGACGCCCATCGCCATAGACGAGTTCGGCACGTATCGGGAGCTGGCCGGCCGGCTGGCCCGGGTGCGCCTGCACAAGCTGTCCCCGGGCGACGAGCGGCTGCTGCTGACCCTGGCCCTGCGCTTCACCCCGGGCCGCCACCCCATCGTCGTCCTGTCGCCGATCCTGGAAGGCCTGCTGCTCCAGGGCCGGGCCATGTTCGCCGAACGCATCACCACCGACCTGCCGGGGGCGGTCACCTTTTTCCGGCGCGACGACTATCTCTATTCCATGACCGTCATGGACAATATCCTTTTCGGCCGGGTCAAGACCACAAGCCAGAAGGTGCTCGACGGCATCCAGAAGACCATTGTCAGCCTGCTGATCGAGGAAGACATGCTGGAGCGGGTCCTGGAAACCGGCCTGGACTTCCAGGTCGGGTCCATGGGCGACCGGCTTTCCGGCGGCCAGCGCCAGAAGGTGGCCCTGGCCCGGGCATTTCTCAAGGAGCCGCCGATCCTCATTCTCGACGAGGCCACCTCGGCGCTGGACAACGCCTCCCAGACGCGCATCCAGAATCTGCTCGAATCCAAGTGGAAGGGCCGCTCCACGCTGATAAGCGTCGTGCACCGGCTGGATACGATCAAGAACTTCGACAAGGTGGCCGTCATGAAGGCCGGACGCATTGTCGAAGTCGGTTCCTACGCCCAACTCATCGAAAAAAAGGGGATGCTCTATGAGCTTGTCCACGGATCGGCGGGACGGGCCTAAGGCCTGCGGGTACAACGATTTCCTGGAACTCCTGCGCGAGCTGCCGCTTTTTACCGGCGTGCCGCTGGATGTCGTCAAGGTGCTGGCCTACCTGTCCGGGGTGGAGGAATTCTCCGCCGGCGAGACGCTGTGCGAGCAGGGCGACCCCATGGACCGCTGCTTCCGCGTGCTGTGCGGCGACGTGGACGTGGTGCGCCGCTCGAGGGATTGCGAAGCGCCCATGCTGCGCCGTGGCGAAGGCTATTTCTTCGGCGGCCTGGGGCTGCTGGCCTCGACCAAGGCGGCCTATTCGGTGCGGGCCGTGGGCGACGTCAAATGCCTGGTGCTGACCAAGGAGAAGTTCCTGAAAACCGCCGAGCGCTTCCCCGACATTCTGCCCAAGATCCTCGGCAACGTGGTGGACCACGTCTTCCGCTGGGAAGAGGCGTTTTTAAACGCCCACGCCGAAGAATGCTCCCAGCGCGGCAGCGAGATGGGGCTGAGTCTGTTTTAGCCGCGCAGGATTTCCGACAGAAAGCGCCTGACCGTATCGACAACCTGCTCATGGATGGCGGCACGTTGCCGCCCGCCGCCATCCAGGCATAGACTCCTCTTGTCCGGTGGGCCGGATTGCAGCATTGCGGCAGCACCGGGCTTGCACTCCGGCAGAAAACTGAAGTGCGCGGCATCCTTGATCTGCACATACCGCGTGGTCGCGGCGGGGAGTTCCGCGGCCAGGTGTTGTGATTCCAATGTGGCGGGCATATCCGTCGTGTGCGGCCCCGCCGCGATGACGAGAACCGGAGCCGTGACGGCGGCGAGGCTGGCCGGATCGAAGCTACGGGCAAAGCCGAGGTCCATGGACACGACGGCCTTGACCCGCGTGTCCAGGCGGGATTGGCCGAGCGCTGCATTGGACGCCGCATCGCGTCCCGCGCCGATCGCCTCGTATATCCTGCATGCCGCAAGAACGCCGTGACGGCGGCAATCCCGTGTAAAGCGATCCGGGTCGAACCTTCCCCCCGCCACCTCCAGGGCGGTCCATCCACCCAGGGAATGGCCGATGACGGCGATGCGGTCCGGATCGATCATGCCGGACCATGCGGGGGCCGTGGTCAGGGCATCAATGGCGTGGCTGATGTCGCGCGGGCGTTCCCACAGTGCGGCTGCGGCCGGCGCATGCATGTCCCGGCTTGTTGTGCCCGGGTGATTGGGCGCCGCAACGACGTAGCCAAGCAAGACCAGTTCCCGCGCCAACCACATCTGGTTCGCCCAGTTGCCGCCATAGCCGTGCGATATGACGACCAGAGGCCGGCGTCCCGGGGCGGGATGGGCCTGAGGGCCCACCGGCAGACCGATAAAGATTGGGCTGTCGCCGGCCAGGGATGTTTCGGAGGCGCTGTCGGCCGGATACCAGACGGCGACCTCCAAGGCTCTGCCGTTTTCCGTTGCCGGCAAGGAGAACGTGCGAAAACCGATGCTGTCCGCTCCATGGGCGGGAGTAACCGACGACAGCCCGATCAAAACGAAAAAGACAAGGACGAGCACGAACGGGAGGTCCCGGGATGCGAACGGCTTCATTTGCATGCTGGCTCCTGGCCGCGGATCAAGCGGCGGGTCTGTTGCAGACAGTCGGGCAGACCGGCTTCTCCGTTACGAACACGACCGAATTATACCGCAGGAAGCCGGCCTTTTCCCCGGCCTTCCAGGCCGCCTCGTACAGGGCGTGGATGTCGCCGTCGATGATGCCCGGCATCTCCGACGGCTTGTAAAAGGCCACATGCACCGCCACATGCGTCGGCTGGCCGCGTTCGGCGAGCAGCTTCGGCAGATCGTCGCCGAAGTCCGTCACCACAAGCGACCCGCCCTGGCGCACCGGATCGCCATGATGCACCGGCGGCAACACGTCCACCCGGCTGCCGCCCTTGCCAAAACGCACCCGCGTGACGGTTGCGTGCCCCTCGTGCAGGGGCACCGTGAACACATGCCGCCCGCCCGGGGCCAGCACCCGCCAGACCTCGTCAAAGGCCCGCCAGGGCGCGGCCACGTGCTCGAAAATATCCTGGGTGACCACCAGATCGAAGACCCCGTCGGCAAAACTCAGCCGCTCCAGATCCTCGCAATGCAGCCCGGCCTGGGTGCAACTCCCGGGCGTTGCAAGCTCGGGCACATACTCCGAACAGATATAGCCCGGCAGACAACGCAGCCGGTCATGCAGCGGGCCGGCCGCCTGGGCCTCAAAAACCCGCCAGTCCGCCATGGCCCCAAGCGCCTCGGACAAAAGCCGCCCCTGGCGCCCCACCGCCAGCCGCGCCAGTACCCGGGCCAGATCGCGCGTGCGACGGCTGGCCCGGCACGACGAACACCGCGTCTCCCGCAGGCTGTGCCCGGGCCTTATCGGCGCAAATACCGCCTTTTTCCCGCAAACGCTGCACATCCCGTCATCCTCGAACACATCCCAGCCCCGACACTTGGCCTCGGCATCCATGTCGCCTCCAAGATGTTGAAAGGAAAAGAGAAAATAAATAATGCCTCCGGCGGCCGGGAGGGGGTAACCCCCTCCCGGACCCTCCCTGACGGGAAAACCATAGGGCAGCAGCGCTGCCAGGAGGGCCGGGGGCGTTCACGGAACAGCCGCCTGGATCTTCCCAGTGACCTCCCGCGTCCGGCTGCGACCACGCCGCTCCCCTTTCATCCCCACCATCCAGGGGGTCCGGGGGCGTTCACGGAACAGCCGCCTGGATCTTCCCAGCGACCTCCCGCGTCCGGCTGCGACCGCGCCGCGCCCCTTTCATCCCCACCATCCAGGGGGTCCGGGGGCGTTCACGGAACAGCCGCCCTGAATCTTCCCAGCGACTTCCCGCGTCCGGCTGCGACCGCGCCGCGCCCCTTTCATCCCCACCATCCAGGGGGTCCGGGGGCGTTCACGGAACAGCCGCCTGGATCTTCCCAGCGACCTCCCGCGTCCGGCTGCGACCACGCCGCGCCCCTTTCCCCCCACCATCCAGGGGGTCCGGGGGCGTTCACGGAACAGCCGCCTGGATCTTCCCAGCGACCTCCCGCGTCCGGCTGTGACCACGCCGCTCCCCTTTCATCCCCACCATCCAGGGGGTCCGGGGCGTTCACGGAACAGCCGCCTGGATCTTCCCAGCGACCTCCCGCGTCCGGCTGCGACCGCGCCGCGCCCCTTTCACCCCCACCATCCAGGGGGTCCGGGGGGGATGATCCCCCCCGGCCGCCGGAGGCATTCTTCCCCTCTTCAGCTCTCCCTCTCTTTCCTTCTTCTCGCCCTCTAAATCGCCGGATCAATGAGCAAGTTGTCCCTGTGGACGGCTTCGGCGTAGGCGGCTTCGCCGAGCACCTGGGCGATGCGGGTGCTTTGCAGGCCCATGATTTTGCGCAGATCGGCCGCGCCGTAGTTGCAAAGGCCGACGCCGATGATCTCGCCGGCGATGGAGGCCACCCGCACCATGCCGCCCACCTGGAAATCGCCGGACACGTCCACGATGCCGGCCGGCAGCAGGCTTTTGCCGCGTTCGCGCAGGGCGCGGGCGGCCCCGTCGTCCACCACCAGGGTGCCCTGGGGTTCGTGGTGGTAGGCCATCCAGAACTTGCGGCGCGGGATGGGCTTGCAGTCGGAAAGGATAAACGTGCCGGTTTCCTCGCCGGCAAAGGCCCGGGTGAGCGCCCCGGGTTCGCGGCCGGCCAGGATGAGCGTGGGCACGCCGAGCTGGGCCACGCGCCGGGCGGAGAGCAGCTTGGAGTACATGCCGCCGGTGCCGAGCGTGGTCTTGGCCCCGCACATGGCGTCGAGGTCGAGTCCGGCGATGTTGTCGATGACGGCCATGGGCGCGGCGTCGGGGTTTTCGTCCGGGCTTTGGGCGAAAACGCCTTTGGCCGAGGTCATGTTGACGAACAGTTCCGCGCCGATGGTGCCGACGAGCAGGCCGCCCAGGCAGTCGTTGTCGCCGTAGACCAGTTCGGCGATGGCCACCGAGTCGTTCTCGTTAAGGATGGGCACGGCCCCGAGATCGAACAGCGTGGACAGGGTGTTGCGCAGGTTGAGGTAGCGTTCGCGGTTGTCCAGGTCGTCGCGGGTCAAAAGGACCTGGGCGGCGATGCGGCCGTGGCGGGCGAACTCCTGGTCATAGGCGTGCATGATGCGGCTTTGGCCGATGGCCGAGGCCGCCTGCCGGTGGGGCAGAAACGTCGGATCGTAGTGTTCGCCGAGCACGGCCCGGCCGGCGGCCACCGCCCCGCTGGAGACCAGCAGCACCTGGCGGCCCGAGGCGGCCAGGGCGGAAATCTGTTCGGACAGGCTGGCGATGACCGTCTGGTCGATGCCGTTTTTGCCGGCCAGGACGGCGCTGCCGACCTTGACCACCACCCGGCGGGCCTGGGACATGACAAGCCGGCGTTTTTCCCGCCAGTCGCACTGGACCATGAGGTCTTCCTTTCCTTGTAAGTGGGATGCCGGCTCAGGCCGTTTCGTCGGCGAGCACGCCCCGGGGCTGTTCCGGCTGCGGCCCGGCCGCCTGATGCCGGGCGGCAAAGGCGGCGTCCGCCCGGGCGGCGTCCGCAGCGGCCAGATCGTCGGCTTTGGCGATCCAGGACACATAGCGTTCGTCCATGAGCACGCGCAGGCCGGTATCGTGTTGTTCCTCGTTCATGGGGCGCTCCCGGGGAATCGTGACCATACGTTCCCGCATCATAGGAACAAGGCCGGCCGGTGGCAAGGCGGGCCGCCCCCGCAGGGCCGCTTTTCAAACGCGGCGCGCACTGGTATTGACGGCCTGGGAGGGATTGTCGTGCGCATCAAAATGTTGGAACTGCTTTCCGGCGCGGCCGAAGCCCGGGGGGTGGCCATTGTCATCGACGTGTTCCGGGCCTGCTCCGTGGCCTGCTACGCTTTCGCGGGCGGCGTCGAACGCATTTTGCCGGTGGACAGCGTGGAAGACGCCCTGGCCCTCAAGGCCGCCCATCCCGACTATCTGCTGGCCGGAGAGCGCAACTGCCTGAAGCCGGCCGGCTTCGATTTCGGCAACTCGCCAAGCGAGGTGGCTGCCGCCGACCTTTCGGGCAAAACCCTGGTCCACGCCACCAGCGCCGGAACCCGGGGGCTGGTCGCGGCCATGGGCACGGCCGACCGGGTGCTGACCTGCTCGTTCGCCAACATGGCGGCCACGGCCGCCGCCATCCGCGCCGCCGCCCCCGAAACCGTCTCCATCGTGGCCATGGGCAAGGCCGGCGTCTCCCACGCTCCCGAAGACAAGCTGTGCGCCATGTATCTGGCCAACCTGCTCCAGGACGTGCCCAACGCCTTTGCGGCCATCCCGCAGTTTCTGCGCAAATCGCCGAGTGCGGCCATCTTTTTCGGCGACACGGCCATTGTGCCCGAGGCGGATTTCGGACTATGCCTGACGCTTGACGCCTTCGACTTTGTCCTGGAAGCCTCGCGCGCCCCTGACGGGCGTCTGGTGCTGGCCCGAAACAATCCACAGCCGGCCACGACCGGATAACAGTCCCGATTTCCCTGGTCCCGACTCAGGACGTAACCAGGACGGCCCGCAGGGCCACCGTTCGGAACAACCAAGGAGACGGCGTCGTGATGGGCAAGGCCGTACGGTATGGAGCGGACGAGGCGTATTTCGCCATCTCGCCGCTCATGATTTTTCCCAAGGCCTTTGGAAGGTTCCGGGTCTATATCCGGCAGGCCGGGCAATACGTGCTCTACGCCCCTGAAAACGAGCAATTCACCCCGCGCCACCGGCAGAAGCTCCATGATGCCGGCGTGGCCGCCGTCTACATCCGGGGGGAACAGCGCCCGGAGTACAACGACTACATCGAGAGCAACCTGCCCCATATCCTGGAGGATGAGGCCATCCCCCTGCCGGAGCGGGCGCGGGTGCTCTATACTTCGGCCGAAGCCGTGGTGCGCGACGTGTTCGAGTGCCGCCTGCCCACCGGCATCGCCAAGCGGGAATACTCCCGGATCACCGCCCTGGTGAAGCGCAGCCTGAACTTTCTGGCCAGGGACGAATCCCTCAAACGCATCGCCGCCCTGGCCTCCCACGACTACACCGTGCATACCCACAACGTGCATGTGTTCGTCTACACCACCGCCATCCTGCAAGCCATGAAGGCCGACGAGGCCACCCAGGTCCAGGCCGGCATCGGGGCGCTGCTGCACGACATCGGCAAGACCCACGTTCCCAAGGACATCCTGTCCAAGCCCGGCCCGCTCACCCCCGAGGAACGTCTGGTCATCAACACCCACCCGGCCAAGGGCATCGCCCTGTGCCAGGAAGTGCAACTCTCCAACACCGCCGCCCAATGCATCCTCATGCACCATGAGCGCATGGACGGCTCCGGCTATCCGGCCGGCCTGCCCGGCCGGCTCATCCCGGTCCACGTGCGGGCGCTGTGCGTGGCCGACGTTTACGACGCCCTGACCACCACCCGGTCCTATGCCGACAGCATGCCGCCCTTTCAGGCCCTGCGCCTGATGCGCGACGAGATGGCCGACCAGCTGGATATGGAAGTTTTCAAGCGCCTGGTGATCATCCTAAGCGGCGCCAACATGATCTAAAGGAGCCTCCATGGCCTTCTCCCGCGTCAAGTTCCAGCCATCCACCGCCAAAACCCTGGCCTGCCCCCACTGCGGCCAACACCTCGCCTACGACCGGACCTGCCTGCGCGTCATGCTCACCTGCCGGGCCTGCGACAAGGACTTCGACCCGGCCCGCTTCGTGGACCAGCTCGACGACGACTTCGAGGAAGCCTACGCCAATATCCCGATGAACCGGATGTAACAACAGAGACGAAAAGGAGAAGCCTATGGCTGCCGGAGTCTGGGACGGCATAGACAAGCCGCGCGTGTCCAGGGGACTGGTCACGGCGTTTATGAGCGACGAATATCTGGAGGCCCTGGCCGCGGTGGTCAACGCCGAAACCCCGGCCGACATCGCCGCCGCCCGGGTGAAAATCAAAGAACTCATGGCCCTTTGGCGCGAGGAAGTGCCGGAGTACGCCTTTGCCGTCGACGCCCTGTTCCTGTTCTCGGAAAAGGCCGAACAGCAATTGCCGGCAGACCCGGCCTGACCTGACGCGCCCGGGGAGGAACCGGAACGCTGTCCCGGACCCTCCCGGACGGAAAGACAGGGTAAGGGCCGGAGGCATTCACAGCTCTGGTGACCATGCTGCCCCTCTTCACCGAACTTCCCACCTTTGATCCCCTTTATCCAGGGGGTCCGGGGGGAATGATTCCCCCCGGCCGCCGGAGGCATCCGCCCTGTCTTCCCTTCTCCTTCCGCCTTCGCCGCTTGACAGGGCCGGGCGGAGGTTCTAGGTAGTTTTCACCCAAAGGGGAGTAGCTGTTTCGGGCAGGGTCAACATCACTGCGGCGTACGCGCCGCCTGGCCCTGTCGTCGGTCCCTCGGAACCGATCGGCGAGACCTTTGGCATGCGTGCGCGTGCCAAGGTCTTTTTTTTTCGGCCGCGCCAAACCGAGGAGCCCCCATGAAGAAGTTATTGCCCCTGTGGCTGGCCGTGGCCACCACCCTGCCCGGCCTTGCCGCCTCCCTGCTGGCCATCCCCATGTCGCCGCCGGCTGCGGCCATACTCTCCGGCGCCGCCATCCTTGGCGCGTCCTTCCTGCTTTTGTGGGCCTGCGACGTGGCCCAAAACGACATTCCCCAGGCGCTGGCCCTGGCTGTCGTGGCGCTCATCGCCGTTTTGCCGGAATACGCCGTGGACATGTATTTCACCTGGATGGCCGGCCAGCATCCCGATTCCGACTATGCCCACTACGCCATCGCCAACATGACCGGGGCCAACCGGTTGCTGATCGGCGTGGCCTGGACGGCTGTGGCCGCCGTCGTCTGGTGGCGCACCCGCAAGCCGGTGGTGCTGGAGGAAGCCCGGCGCACGGAAGTCCTTTTCCTGGGGCTGGCTACGGCATACGCCATCAGCATTCCGCTTTCGGGCTCCCTGACCTGGGTGGACGGCGTGGCGCTCATCGGCCTGTACGTGGTCTACATCGCCATTGCCGCCCGGCGCGAGTGCGAGGAACCCGAACTCGAGGGCGTGGCCGCCTGCATCGGCCGGCTGACCGCCGGCCGGCGGCAGTTGGCCACGGCCGCCCTGTTCCTTTTCGCCGCCGGGGTCATCGTGGCCAATGCCGAGCACTTCAGCGAGGGGCTGGTCGCCACGGGCCGCATCGTCGGGGTCAACGAATTCCTGCTGGTCCAGTGGCTGGCTCCCATCGCCTCGGAGGCCCCGGAATTCATCGTGGCCATCATGTTCGCCCTGCGCGGCATGGCCGGCATGGCCCTGGGCAGCCTGATCTCCTCCAAGCTCAACCAGTGGACCTTGCTCGTGGGCATGATTCCCGGCGTCTACGGCGTGTCTTCCGGCTCGTTTGCCGTGCCCATGCCGCTGGACGGCGTGCAGATGCACGAGATCATGCTGACCGCCGCCCAGTCGCTTCTGGCGGTGGGGCTTCTGGCCGGGCTGCGCCTGGACATCCGGGGGGCCATGCTCCTGTTCGCCCTGTTTCTGGGGCAGTTCCTTGCGCCGGCCGTGCCCGACACGGTATGGTCCATGCTGCCGGGGCGCCTGAGCGGCAGCCAGGTCCACTTCTTCTTCAGCTTCCTCTACATCGGCGCATTCACCCTGATGCTGCCGCGCATTGCGCCCCAGTTGGCAGCCCTTGTCCGGCCGAGCCGCCGCGACGCCTCTTGACGCGGCCCCCGGCCGCCCCTATGAACCGCGCCCCCGCCCCGGGATTCTCCCGGGGCGGGAATCCGCCCAAGGAGTCGGCCCGTCATGGACCATGGCTTCGAACTGCCTTTGTACCTTGATCTTTTCGCCGTATTTCTCATGGCTGCCACCGGAGCCATCGAGGCCATCCGCCGGAAATTCGACATGGTGGGCCTGCTCGGCCTGTCCCTGGCCACCGGGCTGGGCGGGGCGCTCATGCGCGACGGCATCTTTCTCCAGGCCGGCGTGCCGGCCGTGGTGCGCAACCAGGCCTACCTCTACGCCGTGGCGGCAGCCGCCGGGGCCTGCGTGCTTTTCGGCCGGCGGGCCGTGCTGTCCGAACGGCTGGTGGCGCTGGTGGATGCGGCGGCCCTCGGGGCCTACGCCGTGGTCGGCATGGAAAAATCGCTGGCCTTCGGGCTTGATTTCGCGCCGGCCGTGCTGGTCGGCACGGTCAACGCCTGCGGCGGCGGCATCCTGCGCGACGTGCTCGTGCGCGAGGAGCCTTTGGTGTTCCGGCCGGGCCAGTTCTACGCCATGGCCGCGCTTCTCGGCTGCCTGACCTATCCGCTGCTGCGCCAGGACGCCGATCTGCCGCCGCTGGCGGCCGCCTTTGGCACCATCATCGTCACCTTCGCCCTGCGCGTGCTGGCCATCACCCGCAACTGGCGCACCACTCCCGTGCGCGCCGCCGGCCTGCTCCACCGCCGTCGCCGCCGCCGCAATCCGCCCGTAGCGTGACCGGCTGGCCAGGGCTGACGCATCTAATTTCCGGTGAGGACTTTTTGGAATGACATGCGCTGGCCGGCTACTTGGTGAACAGCTTCATAAGGGCGGCGATAAGCGCGGCCTGTCCAATCAGCATGGCGGCCACCCATTTAAGGATGTCGGTTTTGGCGTCGGCATTGAGCTTGGCCATCTCAGCCAAAAGGCGAAGCTCCGTCTCGCGCAAGTCGTGCTTGGTGGCGATCTCGCGCTTCGCCTCTTCGTCCTGCTTTTCGAGGATGCCTATAAGGACGCCGGCCGCTTCCTCGCCCAGGGCTTTTTCCAGCTTTTTGGAGTCGTCAAAGAGAAGTGTCATAAGCTACCCGTGTCCCCGTTTACGCCCCAAGTCAAGGCGCTTTTCTGAATCCCGCGACAGCCCATCCCAAGGACGCCGAATGGCCTGGGATACATTTTTAGCAGAAAAATGGCGCGGCCGTCTCGTTTGGATGCGTCAGCCCTGACCGGCTGGCGGACGGCCCTTTCAAGGCCGGCCCGTTTCCGGTATGTCCGGCCAGGAAACAGACAGGAGACAGCCATGACCAAGATCGCCATTCCCTCCCGCGACGGCCAGGTGGACGAACACTTCGGCCACTGCAGCTACTTCACCGTCCTCACCATCGGCCCGGACAACGCCGTGGCCGCCGAGGACACCTTCGCCCCGCCGGCCGAATGCGGCTGCCGCTCCAACCTCGTGGAGACGCTGCTCGGCATGGGCGTGACGACGCTGATTGCCGGCAACATGGGCCAGGGCGCGGCCGACAAGCTGCGCCGGTCCGGCATCGCCGTCATCCGCGGCGCATCCGGCCCGGTCGGCGAGGCGGCGGCGGCCTATCTGGCCGGCACGCTCAAGGACAGCGCCGAACTGTGCACGGCCCACGGCCACGAATGCCTGCACCCGCTGCAATAGGGACAAGGCGGAAGGGGAGCGGGAGGAGAGAAAGAGTGCCTCCGGCGGCCGGGAGGGGGTAACCCCCTCCCGGACCCTCCTTGGCGGAAAGACAGGGTTGGGGGAGCGGTGCGGACAGCGCCGTGAACGCCCCGGTCCCTGTCGCAAGGAAAACGAAAAAAACACCCGCTGGTCGCAAAATAATGCGGAGGAATTGTTCCTCCGCATTTTCAATAAGATGAATCCTCGCCGGAACGTTCGACCCCGGTGAACAAACTGTGAATAAGCAGCGCAACCAGCTTTTTCTCCACCAGTTTTTCAGGTTTCTCCCGGGCGGTTGACTCGCCCGTGCCTCCGTCCCTATATCATGGAAGCGTTGGTGTCCGCCCCCGGAGGGGAGGCCTGGGCTGGACCGAAAAGAGGGAATCCGGTGCAATTCCGGAACTGCCCCGCAGCGGTAAGCGATAACGACCCCCGCCACCATGCACTGGACCGACGTCCGGGAAGCGGCGGGCTGTAGGAACCCGGCCCAAAAGCCGCAATGGTCGCAAGTCCGAAGACCTGCCAACGCCTGTCGGCGCAAGTGCCGACGGTTCGCCGGGAGCCTCGCGGGAAGGCCCCCCGACCTGCCGGACGCGGCATGCGCGTCCGGCCGTCATCGCCCCCCCGTTATCCATTAACGGCGCATTATCCGCCATTTACAGGGAGTCTTTGCATGCCTCAGCCGATGGAACGCGGCAATCTGGCCCTTGATGCTTCCACCCTTTCCCCTGCCGGAGCCAATGCCGACTTCGCCAACCCGCTGCGCGACCTCCCGGCCGTGGCCGCCGTCCCCGCCCGCATCAAAAAGCGCGACGGCGCCGTCGTCGCCTTCGATGCCGACAAGATCCGCTCCGCCATCCGCCGCGCCGGCGCCGCCACCGGCGAATTCGGCGGCGACGAGGCCATGCTGCTGACCGCCCAGGTGGTCAAGGTGCTTTCCCACCGCTTCGCCGGGCAGATCCCCGACATCGAGCGCATCCAGGACGTGGTGGAGCAGGCGCTGATCACCGCCAACCATTTCCGCACCAACCGCGCCTACTCCGTCTACCGCGAACAACGCGCCCGCCTGCGCCAGGACAGGAAAACCGTGGTCGACGTCGGCGCGTCCATCAACGAATATCTCGACCGCCTCGATTGGCGCGTCTCCGCCAACGCCAACCAGGGCTACTCCCTGGGCGGCCTGATTTTGAACGTCTCGGGCAAGGTCGTGGCCAACTACTGGCTCAACCACGTCTACCCCCCCGAAGCCGGCGCGGCCCACCGCGAAGGCGACATCCATATCCACGACCTCGACATGCTGTCGGGCTACTGCGCCGGCTGGTCGCTTCGCACCCTCCTGACCGAAGGCTTAAACGGCGTGCCCGGCAAGGTGGAAGCCAACCCGCCCAAACACCTCTCCAGCGCCGTGGGCCAGATCGTCAACTTCCTGGGCACGCTGCAAAACGAATGGGCCGGCGCCCAGGCGTTCAGCTCCTTCGACACCTACATGGCCCCCTTTATCCGCAAGGACAAACTGGGCTACGAAGAGGTGCGCCAGTCCATCCAGGAACTGATCTACAACTTGAATGTCCCGTCCCGCTGGGGCACCCAGACGCCCTTTACCAACCTGACCTTCGACTGGACCTGCCCCGAGGATCTGGCCGGACAGCACCCGGTCATCGGCGGCCAGGAGGAGCCCTATACCTACGGCGACCTCCAGGACGAAATGGACATGATCAACCGGGCCTACATCGAGGTCATGACCGCCGGCGACGCCAAGGGACGGGTGTTCACCTTCCCCATCCCCACCTACAACATCACCAAGGACTTCCCCTGGGAGTCGCCCAACGTCGACATCCTCTTCGAGATGACGGCCAAATACGGGCTGCCCTATTTCCAGAACTTCCTCAATTCCGACCTGGAACCCGGCATGGTGCGCTCCATGTGCTGCCGGCTCCAGCTCGACCTGCGCGAACTGCTCAAGCGCGGCAACGGCCTCTTCGGCAGCGCCGAACAGACCGGCTCCGTGGGCGTCGTCACCATCAACTGCGCCCGCCTGGGCTACACGCACCGCGGCAACGAGGCCGGTCTGCTCAAACGCCTCGACGCCCTGCTCGACATCGCCTGCACCAGCCTCGAAATCAAACGCAAGGAAATCGACCGCCGCATGCAGGCCGGCCTGTTCCCCTACACCAAGCGCTACCTGGGCTCGCTTCGCAACCACTTCTCCACCATCGGCGTCAACGGCGTCAACGAAATGATCCGCAACTTCACCAACGACGCCGAAAACATCGCCACCGAAGCCGGACACGCCATGGCCGTGCGCCTGCTCGACCACGTGCGCCAGCGCATGACCGAGTTCCAGGAACAGACCGGACACCTCTACAACCTGGAAGCCACCCCGGCCGAGGGCACCACCTACCGCTTCGCCAAGGAAGACCGGAAACGCTACCCCGACATCCTCCAGGCCGGCGCCGACGACAAGCCCTACTACACCAACTCTTCCCAGTTGCCGGTCGGCTTCACCGACGACCCCTTCGAGGCTCTGTCCCGCCAGGAAGAACTGCAACGCAAATACACCGGCGGCACGGTGCTGCACCTCTACATGGGGGAACGCATCTCCAGCGCCGACGCCTGCAAAAAACTCGTCCAGCGCTCCCTGTCGCGCTTCGCCCTGCCCTACGTCACCATCACCCCGACGTTCTCCATCTGCGACGTGCACGGCTACATCGCCGGCGAACACGAGCACTGCCCGACCTGCGCCGCCGCCGGCACAACCAGGGCCTGCGAAATCTGGACCCGCGTCATGGGCTACTACCGGCCCAAATCCGCCTTCAATATCGGCAAACAAGGCGAATACGACGAACGTACCTGCTTCTGCGAACCGAAATTGTAAAAGGGAAAGAGATAGATATAGAGATAGAGAAAGAAAGATGCCTCCGGCGGCCGGGGGGGATGATCCCCCCCGGACCCCCTGGATGGTGGAGGTTAAAAAGGAGCGGCGGGACGGCAGCCGGACGCGGGAAGACGGTGAAAAACGCCTTTGACGGCTGCCAGAGCCGTGAACGCCCCCGGACCCCCTGGATAAGCGGGGTTAACGGGGTGAAGAACGTCTTTGACGGCTGCCAGAGCCGTGAATCCCCCCGGCCCCCCTGGATAAGCGGGGTTAACGGGGTGAAGAACGTCTTTGACGGCTGCCAGAGCCGTGAATCCCCCCGGCCCCCTGGATAAACGGGGGTTAGGCGGAGGCAGCGGGAGTATGCTGAAGACCCGCTCCGAAAAGAGGCCGTTTGGCCTCTTTTCCTTTTGGTCCGCCTCTGGCATGGGAGAGGCGTTGCCAACCCCGGACAAAAGCCGCTGCCGGACAAATACCGTCAGGGGGGTCCGGGGGGAATTATTCCCCCCGGCGGGGCCCGGGGAGCGCCCCGGCCGGGGCCGGGGGGGCGCCCCCGCCGCCGGGGGCAGCCCCCCACAAAGCAACCCGCGGAAGGGATAGACATTTACGACG
>Ga0074193_1000540_pt1 | contig 60275 bp, 65 predicted proteins | sample EPASupsiteHSE605_FD_64523 | JGI IMG/M metagenome (GOLD analysis project Ga0074193, IMG submission 64523) | Bioremediated contaminated groundwater from EPA Superfund site, New Mexico - Sample HSE6-05 | ecosystem: Environmental > Aquatic > Deep subsurface > Groundwater > Contaminated ...
GTGCGTGTGTGGGGTGGGGGCCCGGGACAGGAAAAAAATTTAGCCCTCAATGAAAAACACCCCCAAAAAAAAAATTTATTCAAAAGCCCCCTCCCCCCCCCCCCCGGAGAAGGGCCTTTTTTCTTGACGCCCTTCAAAAGACCTTTCCGCACAATCTCTGTAGTATCCCCACTGTCATTGTTTTTCTCCTTTGTATCCCGGCACGGGCCTAGTCTCCCCGTGCCGGGCACTATCAATTCAAAATGCCCGCGAGGTAACAGATGAAACTGACCGACCATTTCACCCTGGAAGAGTTCCTCATCTCCCAGGCCGCCGCCCGTCTCGGCATCGACAACAGCCCGAGTGATGAGCACCGAGCCAACCTGCTGCAGGTGGCAACTCACCTGGAGATCGTCCGCGCCCAGTTCGGGGTGGTTATCGTCTCCTCCGGCTACCGCTCCAAGGCGCTCAACGCCGCCGTCCCGGGATCGTCAAAGACCTCCGCCCACTGCTTCGGCCTCGCCGCCGATTTCCACATCCCGGGCGTCGCCAACATCGAGGTCTGCCGCTGGATCGCCGAGCACATCCCCGATTACGACCAGGTAATTTATGAGTTCGGCCCTGCGCCTAAAGGCTGGGTGCACCTGGGACTGCGCAACGGCATCCCGCGCAAAATGCAGCTCACCGCTAAAAAAGGCGACGGCAAAACCATATACCAGCCGGGGATATTGGATCTCTGGGGTTAATTATGTAGGGGCGGGGTAACCCCGCCTTGTTGCATCACCACCCAAAAAGGCGGGCGGGGTTACCCCGCCCCTACGGAGGGCGTTATGAACAACAGAAACAACATTGCAGCAGTACTGGCCATCATGGCCATGACCGGGTTCCTCAGCGTCATCGCATTTCTCGGCATCGGCAGTGTCTCACCGGCCAATAAAGATTTTTTCAACACAGCCCTGATCGCCCTGATTAGCTGCGTCTCCACGGCATTCGGCTACTACTTGGGCAGCTCTCTCGGCAGCGCCCAGAAAAACGACATCATCGCCCAGGCCACCGAGTCCGGGCGGGACAACCCCGCCCCTACGCCGCCGACCGCCGACCTCCGACCGCCGACCGGCGAAAACGGCTTCATCGTTTTCCGCCTCTTGCCGCTCCTGGCTCTCGCCGCGCTGCTCTTCATACTCACCGGCTGCGCCTCGGTGCAGAAAGAGACCCCGCAGAGCATCGCCACCAAGTCAATGTTGGCCATGCAAGAGGCAATAGTCACCACGGCCACCGTCGGCGACCGGCTCTGCAAAGCCGGCCGACTGACCCCCGAAACCTGCCAGGACCTGAGTTCCTATTACATCCTCGCCGGCCCCGCCTACGATCTGGCAGCCGCCGCCCTGGCCGCCGCCATCAGGATCGACAATGCCCAGAGCTGGGACAAGTACAACAAGGCCGTCCAGGAGTTATCCATCCTCTATCTCGGTATCACGCAACTCGGCACTAAAACCGGCCTGATCAAGCTGGCCGACGACCCCAACGGGCCTAAAGGAGGTGCCAAGTGACCGGCGCCGAAATCGCAACGCTCGCGCAGATACTGGCGCCGATCGCCAAAGAGATCATCGTCGAAGGCATCAAGATCACCGCAACATTCAAGGCAGACCTGACCGAAGAGCAGATGCTGCAAAGCCTGGAGCTGTCCAAGTCGGCAAGCTGGCCGCAGCTGGATTTCAAGCCGGAGGCAGTTTGAAACCCGTTGTCAAAGACCTTGAGGCCTGGAGCGACGCGGCCTTCCACGAAACGGTCGAGGTGACCTTCGACGGCGCGCCGCAGGATTTCAGCGGCTGGACCGAGTTCGAGCTGTTGGGGGTCGACTCGTACCGGGCAACGGCGTCCCTGTTTGCCGGCGCCGTAGCTGTAGACGCATCGACCCCCGGCACGTTGACCCTCGACATTGCCCAGGCCGATCTGGCGGCATGCTTCGCCGCCGGGGAGACGAAGACCGTCAAGGAGCTTCCGTACGTGCTGCGGGTGAAACCGGGCGTCAGTTACCGCATCCGCCTCATGTACGGCAAATTCACACTGCACCGGGGACTGCCATGATCGAGCTCAGACTCACATCCGGGCCGCTGGCCACCATCGCCCGCAACAACGCGCCGCTGGCAACGATAGCGCGTCAAACCCGGATATTGGCGACGATCCCGATGGATAGCGCCCCATTAACTATCAACCTGGACAGCCGGCCGCTGGCCGTGATCGGCGTACCGGCGTTTCCCGGCGATCCCAGGGAGCTGAAGGATGCGGCGGGGGATTTTCTCATGGGCGCCGACGGCGAGGCGCTCTGGGGGGCGAACTGATGAAATACATAAATTTATGTGCTTTCTCCCTGGTTTTATGTGCCGCAATGGCTTACGGCGGCGGCTACTACTTCCAGAAGCCGGAGCTGACAGACGTGCCGGACAACGCCCGGGTGCTGGTCTACGACGCCAGCAGCAACACGGACAAAAACTTCACCGGCGCTTTCCTGAAGGGCTATTTCGCACGGTCCGGACACAATCATGTTTTCAGCAACATCAGCGGTCTGCAATCGGCCCTGGACAGCAAAAGCGAAGTGGGGCACGGCCACACCATCCCCTACATCACCGGGCTGCAGGCGATCCTGGACGGGAAGGTCGATCTCACGGATCCCCGCCTCACCGACGCGCGGGAGCCGCTGCCGCACACCCAGGCGGCAAGCACCATCACCGGGCTGGCGCCCGTGGCAACCTTTGGCAATTACAGCTCCCTGACCGGCAAGCCGACGATCCCGGCCCCGCAGGTAAACAGCGACTGGCTCGCCACCGGCGGCGCCGCTCAAATCCTCAACCGCCCGGCGGAGACCTGCGCAGGCAGGTTCACCTACGACGGCAACACGATCGTCTGCACCGTCACCGGCGGCATACGGTCACTGCTCTATGACGCCAACGGCGCCAATCCCAGCTCCGCAATGGTCTCATTCGGAGCCGAAATGCGGATGAACGGCACGGTCGTCCCCCCCGACACCTATGCCTGGAGCGTACCGGCAACCGGCACGCTCCTCTCCGGCGCATCGAGCACGGCAACATTTACCCCCGTGGTCGCGCCCACGTTCTCGGCAGGCGCCGCCGACAACCGGGTTGACGTGGACCTGACCTATGCGGGCTACACCTGCCGGGCGACAGCCCCGGTACCGGCCACCAAGATAGGGGCAACCGGCAGCCAGGGGAGTCCCGACACGAAGACGGACATCTACAACAAGATCAAGGTGGGAGTGACCGGCGACGTGCTCCTCACCCAGTGCGGCCCCGGCGACACTGCCGGTTTTGCCGCCAGGGAGGTGCGCGATGTCGCCGGCAACATCATGCTGACCTACACCTGTGGCGGCATGGTGACGGTATATCAGCTCCCCGGAGACACCAGCAGCACGGTAAAACTGGCGGTGAGAGGGACCGACGGCATCAACCGTTTCGAGGTGACCGCCGGCGGAACGGTGACCATCCGATGATCAAGGCTTTGTTCATCATTATTGTCGCCTGCGTTGTGGCCCTGGTCTTCTGCCCGGAGCCTCCCCGTGAACCGGAAGGAGGGACGATCCTGGACGCGTTCAGCCGACTGTTGGCGAACCCGGCGGCATACGCAGGTGGGCCGTGCATGATGACCACAACCGGTACATATTGTTTTCGTCCGCCGCAGGTCCCGGCCTGTTTCCCGTAATAGGAGCCGTCATGCGCATTACATACGTCATATTCGTCCTATTCGTCCTATCGGTCGGCAATGCCGTCGCCGGATACAGCATTCACGTGGCGCCGCAGATCCCGGAGTTCGTCACCGTCAACGGTCCCTACGGGCCGGAGACCTGGCCCAACACCGAGCGGCCGCCGGTCTACCCTGCCACCTACGGCAACCTGGTTTGTCGGCCCGAGCCGTATTCCTCGTTTTCTGCCGATCCGGCCCAACGGACCAGGGTCTTTTCCGACACTGCCGGCACAGCCACGGACGCCGATGTGTTCGCAGCCTGTCCCCAGCTGAAGAACCGGATCAGCGATGAAATCAAGGCCATCCGCAAGACCGCCCTGAACCGCTTTGTCATCGACGCCGGGGTTCTCGCCGTCTACCAGGAGAACTACTCTGCCGCCGCCACGTACAAACAGCCCGGCGGCCCCTTGACCATCGTCAAGGACGGCAAGACGGCGGAGCAATACCTGTCCGGCCTGGGGAGCCAGATGACGCCGCCGATGACCGCCGACCAGTTCGCCGACTATATCCTCGGAGAAAATCGCCGGGTCGGCACCACGGCCTACCAGGTCGAACAGCAGTATCTCTGGTTCGTCTACACCGTGATCCCGACGGAGCTGTATGTTGATGAGCTCCTCGACCTGCCCAACCAGTACAGGAGGTATTGCGGGCTATGAGAGTCGCTTTCTACAGATACCGGAAACCCGGCATAGCCGGGCTGTTCGCCCGCTTCACCCGGTTCATCACCGGCGGCACATATTCCCACTGCGAGCTGATCTTCGCCAACGGCCAGGCCTACAGTGCATCGATCCAGGACGGCGGCACCAGGTGGAAGCGGATCGAGTTCGACCCGGAGAAATGGGACATCCTGGAAGTGCCGGTCGACGAGCGGCGTGCCCGCCAGTTCTGCAATGCGGAGGAGGGATGTCTCTATGATTTCCAGGGCATCTGCCGGTTTCTCTTCCCCTGGGTGCGTGAATCAAAAACGCGCTGGTTCTGCTCGGAGATCGTCACGGCAGGCCTCCAGGCTGCCGGGCTATTAAAGGGAATTCCGGCGCACCTGGTCCACCCGACGCTGCTCTATTGGCTGCTGATCTGCACGGGGGCACGTCGCGTCAATGGATGATATCGATCGCGCCCAGGCCATCAACGAGCAGTTCCTGGAGAAGGTCTTAGACGATCACCAGCGCAACATGCCGAAAGGTGAAAGCCTTACCCATTGCGAGGACTGCGAAGAGGAAATACCGGAAGCTCGGCGGCAGGCCGTGCCCGGCTGCCTGCGCTGTATCGGCTGCCAGAATGACCATGAAAAACTTTTATCCCACTGGAGGGCTCTGTGACCCCGAACTACCCCGTCTGGCAAATCGCATTCAACATCATCCAGCTGATCCTCACCTTTGCCGTCTGGTGGAGCTCCCGCAACAAGGTCACCAATGATCGTTTTACCCAGTTGGAGAACAGCAAGATAAAGTTGGAAAGCGACCTCAAGCATCTAAAGCTGGAAATGGCCAAGCACAAGCCGGCCTGCGACAACCACAGCCGGATGGAAGATAACGACAAACGGCTCTTCACCCGGTTAGACGAAGTCCATGGCGACGTGCGCGAAATCAAGGGGAGCTTGGAAGGGGTCAAAAACCTCTCGGCAGTGATCAATCAATTCCTGCTGAAACAAGGAGGAGAGAAGTAATGAGCGAAGCCTATAACACACTGATGTCCGAACACCGCCGCCTCTCAATCTTGCGCGCCCTGGCCAGCCCTGACAGCGGAGGCAAGGCCAACGACTCCATTCTACATACTATTGTTGTCGACCACGGCATCGGCAGTTCCAGGGACCAGATAAAGACCGCTTTATCATGGCTTAGAGAACAGGAGCTGGTAACGCTATCTACGCTGGCAAGCGGCACCGTTGTCGCCACCATCACCCAGCGGGGGGGTGATGTGGCTGCCGGCAATACAACCGTGCCGGGCGTTCAATGCCCATCGCCGGGGAAATAACCCATGGGCAAACGGCAAGATCTTGAACTGGATGTCATCCGCCTCTACGCCGACGGCAACGAGATCCCGGCGATCTCCGCCGAGCTGGGGGTGTCGGAGAACTCCCTGCGCCAGTGGAAAAAACGCGCCGGAACGGAGTGGGACGACGCCCGCCGCGCCGCCCGCAAGGGAAAGCTGGCATCCATGGAGGACGTCGGCTCCCGTATTCGCCGCTCCCGCGAGATCACCGACCGGCTGACCGGCAACGCCAAGAACCAGGGGGAAATGGGGCTCTTGCTCAACCAGACCCTCCAGACCATGGTTTTCGACGTGCTCGGCCAGATCTCCACCACCGGCATAGTCGATCCGGAAACCATGGCCGCGACCACCGACCAGCTGAAAGGGCTCTCCCTCACCCTGGCCCGGCTGGAGAAATCGGCCTCCGACAACCTCAAACGCGATGCCGAGATCAGGAAGCAGGCGCTGGAGCAGGCGGCAAAAAAAGCGGAGGAAGCAGTGGACGCGACAACGGAAGGTGGCGGCAAGCTGACCGCTGAAGATTTCAAGCGCATCCTCAAGGAAACCTATGGCGCCTAGTCTTTTCCATCCTTATCAGGTCCGTTGGATCGAGGACCTGTCACGGTTCAAGGTCGGCATGTTTGCCCGTCAGACCGGCAAGACCTTCGGCACAACCTACGAGATTGCCCGTGACTGCCAGCTGGCAGAGTTGGAGGGGCGCAAGGCCCGCTGGGTAATCCTCTCCCGTGGCGAGCGTCAGGCCAAGGAAGCCATGGATGAAGGGGTGAAACTGCACTGCAAGGCTATGGGCAGCATCATCAAAGCCTCTGAATATGACTATGCCGGAGGCGACGCCAAGTATCGGGCCATGGAAGTGGAATTCCCCGGTGGCTCCAAGATCACTGCGCTACCCGCCAACCCGGACACCGCACGCGGTTTTTCCGCCAATGCCTTTCTCGATGAATTCGCTTTCCATGCCGACAGCCGCAAGATCTGGTCGGCGCTCTTCCCGGTCATCTCCAAGGGGTGGAAACTGCGGGTGGTATCCACCCCCAATGGCAAGGGGAATAAATTCTACGACCTGATGACCTCCGAGAGCGGTATCTGGTACCGGCAGACAACTGACATTTATCAGGCCGTAGCCGATGGCCTTGACCGCAACATAGATGAGCTGCGCGAGGGTTGCGGCGACGAAGACACCTGGACACAGGAATTCGAGTTGCAGTGGCTGGATGAGGCATCCGCCTGGCTTTCATACGAACTGATCAATGGCTGTGAGCACGATCGTGCCGGCTTTCCGGATCAGTACAACGGCGGTCCCTGTTTCGTCGGTGTCGATATCGCGGCCAGAAACGACCTGTTTGTCATCTATGTCCTGGAGGCGGTCGGCGACGTGTTCTGGACCAGAGAGATCATTGTCCGCAAGCGGATCAGCTTTGCGGAGCAGGATGACCTGCTGGCCGACGTGTTCAAGCGCTACCGGGTAATCCGCTGCTGCATGGACCAGACCGGCATGGGTGAAAAACCGGTGGAAGATGCCCAGCGCAAGCACGGCAGCAGTCGTGTTGAGGGCGTGCTCTTCACTGGGCCGAACAAGCTGACCTTGGCAACCCTGGGCAAAGAGGCATTTGAAGACCGCAAGATCCGTATCCCGTTGGGCGACCAGGCGCTTAGAAACGACCTGCACAAGCTACAACGGGTCACCGGACCGACCGGCGCCTCCCGCTTCATGGCCGAGTCGGATAGTTCCGGCCATGCCGACCGCACTTGGGCCTGTTTCCTGGCGCTCAATGCAGCTTCTACCGGCGGGTTGATCGAATACGCCTATCACCCCGTAACCAAGAAAGACCTTAACGACCTCCCCCGCGACATACGCTGCACCCACGGGATAGGCAGACAATCAGGAGCATGGTAATGGCCAACGACATAACCCTATACGACGCATACGACCGGCCGATCCGGAAAGAGATCCTCGATCAGGAACTGGCAAGGCCCTCCTTGACCGGCGTCCGCTCAATCTGGAACTACGGCTATGTTACCGGCGGGCTCACCCCGCAAAAACTGGCGGCGCTTTTGCGCGATGCCGCCGAGGGGAACGCCGACGCCTATCTAACACTCGCAGAGGAGATGGAGGAGAAAGATCCCCATTACGCCAGCGTGCTCGGCACCCGCAAGCGTGCCGTTGCCCGGCTCCCGATCGTCGTGGAAGCCGCTTCGGACTCCCCCCAATATTTGCAGGATGCAGAGGAGACCCGCATCCTGCTTAAGCGCCCCGGCACGAAAGGGATGATCGAGGATCTGCTCGATGCCCTTGGCAAGGGTGTTAGTGTTGTCGAAAATATCTGGAATAAGAAGAAAATCCCCTGGGTGCCGGGTCGCTATGAATGGCGCGACCCGCGTTATTTCCAGTATGACCGGGAGACGTTTCGCGAGCTGCGCCTGAAGGATGAACAAGACATGTTCAACGGCATTCCCTTGGCGCCGTACAAGTTCATCGTCCACACGCCGAAACTGAAGGCGGGCATTCCTATCCGGGGGGGGCTCGCTCGCCTGTCCGCCTGGTCCTTCATCTTTAAAAATTTTATGGTCAAGGACTTGATGGCCTATGCCGAGGTATTCGGCATGCCACTGCGCCTCGGCAAATACCGTCCCGGCGAAACCGAGGACAACATCGCCATCCTCCGCGCGGCCGTGGCCAATCTGGGGAGCGACGCCGCTGCCGTGATCCCCGAAGGGATGCTGATCGAGTTCATCGAGACGGCCAAGGCCACTGGCGCCGAAGCGTTCTTTGTAAATGTGGCCAACTGGTTCGACAAACAGCTGAGCAAGGCGATTCTCGGCCAGACCATGACTACCGACGACGGCTCCTCCAAAAGCCAGGCACAGGTCCATGACGAGGTGCGCGAGGACATCCGAGACGCCGACGGCGAGCAGCTGGCCGAAACCCTGGAACGCGACCTGGTCAAACCGTTCCTCGATCTAAACTTCGGACCACGCGACGAATACCCGCGCGTCTGTTTCCGCGAGGCAGAGCGGGCCGACATCCCGGTGATGCGCGCAGCCCTGAAAGACCTTGTTCCCCTGGGGCTCGAGGTAGAGATGAGCGAAGTGCGTGACAAGCTCGGCTTTTCGGATCCGGCCAAGGGGGCGGTATGTCTCCAGGCAGCGCCGCCGAAAATCCCCCCCATCCCCCCTTTGACAAAGGGGGGAGACCCGAAGGGAGGGGGGATTTCCCTTAACTCCGAACAGACGGCCCCGGAATTCACCCCCGAGCAGCAGTCCATCGAGAACCTGAAAGCCGCCGGCGCCGAAAACTGGCAGGCAATGATGGCACCGATGCTCGCGCCGATCCGCGAGATCATCGCCGGCGCATCTTCGTTTGAAGAGGCAAAAAACAGGCTGCTCGATGCATACGGTCAGATGGATGACACCATTCTGACAACAGTGCTGGCCCAAGCCCTTTTCGCCGCCGATATGTGCGGCCGCCTCGGGACAAGTGAATGATAGTCGATGCCCTCGACATAGCTCCACTGCCGCCTGAAGAGGCCATCGCCTGGTTCAAGGCCAAGGGATTCCGGATCAGCTGGGACTGGCACGAGATGTGGCAGGCGGACCACGCCAGGGCCTTCACCGTGGCCAAGGTCGCCAAGGTGGATATCCTCCAGGATATCTTCTCCGCCTTGGACAAAGCGCAGAGCGACGGCATCACCTTTGAAACATTCCGGAAAGAGCTGACGCCGCTCCTGCAGAGCAAGGGTTGGTGGGGCCGTCAGGAGGCGGTCAATCTCACAACCGGCGAACTGAAAACGGTGCAGCTCGGCTCGCCGCGGCGGCTCCGGACCATCTTCAATGTCAATGTACAAACCGCGCTCCAGGTGGGGCACTACCGGGCCATGACCGATCCTGCCGTGCTGGCCGCCCGGCCGTACTGGCGCTACTCGGCCGTGATGGACGGCCATACCCGGCCGATGCACCGCCAGTGGCACGGGCTGATCCTCCCCGCCGATCACCCCTTCTGGGCCACCCATTTCCCGCCCAACGGCTGGAACTGCCGCTGCACCGTCGTCTCCATGTCGCTCCGGGAGATGGCACGCGACGGCCTCAAGGTGTCCGAGCCGCCGGAGATCAAAATGTACAAGTGGGTGAACCCGGCCATCGGCGGAGAAAAGTGGATCCCCCAGGGGATCGACGCCGGATGGGATTACAACCCCGGCACCTCGGCCAATGCCCACATCCGCCAGGTGGCAGAGGATACCGCCAAGCAGGCGACGCAGCAGATAGGCTGGGCGCTTCTCAATGACCTGAAGAAAGCGGAGGCGCTCTAATGGCCGGCATCAGCATGAAAATGTCCTACCAGGACGCCCCCGCCCGTCAGCTGATCGGCGAATTCATCCGCCAGACCGACGACCTGACGTCGGCCATGCAGGTGACCGGCGAGATCGTGCGCAGCTCGGCAATCAAAAACTTCGAGGTAGGCGGCAGGCCGACGGTGTGGCAGGTGAGCAAGCGGGCCAGGAAAGAGGGCGGCCAGACGCTGATAAAGGGCGGCACGCTGAGGAAGTCCATCACCGTGCAGGCCGGCCGGATGGACGTGGTCATCGGCACCAACCTTGGCTACGCCCGGATTCATCAGCTTGGTGGAGAGATCAAGCGCAAGCCCTTTTCAGGGTCCGTCAGGCTGCGCACCGATGCCAAGGGAAACCTGCTGCGTCAGGAGGGACGGCCGAACCTCGCAGTATTTGCAAGAAGAAATCACAAGCGCATGGTTACCAAGGAATTCAAGTCGGAAGGCTACACCATCGTCATGCCGAAGCGGGAATTCCTTCTCGTCCAGGAGGAGGACTGGACGGAGATCCGGGCGGCCCTCGCGGAGCATTTCAAGGTCACATCGTAGGGGCGGGGTCACCCCGCCCTGATTTGGGCGGGGTCACCCCGCCCAAATCAGGGCGGGAAGACCCCGCCCCTACGCGCCCAAATTTGCCCGGCAACGGTTTAGGGGTAGTAGCCCTCGATCTGCCTCCGGCAAACCGGCTACAGGAAAATTTAAAGATGGTTTTAAGATGGTTTTGAAATGCGGTCGGCAGTCGATGGTCGGCGGTCGATAAAATCCACCATACACAATCGACCATCTACTATCGACTGTTTTATTGAAGTGGCTCAAAAGACCGGAAAAAAAGTTTGAAGTATAACATCTGAGAGGTCGATGAAATCGAGCTCGAAGAGAAGCGGAGGCTAGCCCATGAAAATAGCAATTATCGGAACCGGCCACTCAAACTTACAACAACTGCAACTGGCCTTGAACAGCCTGCAAGATAGCCATGAGATCCTCGCCCTCAACTTCGAGCTGACCGCCGGAGCGACTCCGCCAGCCGAGATGATGCTCATCCCCCCGGGTTTGCGGGTCACCGGCAGGGATGGCCGCTCCTGGAACAATCCGGATCCGGCGGCGATTGTCCGCTTCTTCCAGGAACGCGGCTTGAAGATCCCGGTCGACATCGAGCACGCCACCGAGCTGAAAGCACCGCAGGGTGAACCTGCCCCGGCCATGGCCTGGGGGACCGGTCTGGAAGCACGGCCGGACGGAAGCGTCTGGGCAAAAACCGAATGGACCCCCAAGGGGGCCGAGATGGTGATGAACAGGGAATATTCCTATTACTCCCCTGCCATCATTTTCGACAAGGCCACCATGAACATAGTCGGCATCAAGAGCGTTGGGCTCACAAATACACCGAATTTCCCCATACCCGCACTTAACCGCGAAGACAAAACGAAAGGAGCATCATCTATGGAACTGGAACAATTATTGGCCTCTCTCGGCCTGCCGGCGGGCACGACATTTGCCGCCGCGCTCAACCACATCGCCAGTATGAAGGCAAATCTGACAACCGCCCTGAACCAGGCGCAGAACCCGACCCTGGACAAGTTCGTCCCCAGGGGCGATTACGACACCGCCCTCAACCGGGCCACCACGGCCGAAACTGAGCTGAAAACCCTGAAAGAGGGACAGCTGGAAACCGCCATCAATACCGAGATCGACACGGCCCTCAAGGCTGGCAAGATCACCCCTGCGACGAAAGAGTATCACGTTGCCAGTTGCCGCCAGGAAGGGGGGTTGGAGCGGTTCAAAGAATTCGCCAAGGCCGCCCCGGTAATCGCCGACGCCAGCAACCTGGACACGAAGAAAGTCGGCGACCAGGGTACTGCGCTCAACGCCGAGGAAAAGGCCGTCTGCGTGGCGCTCGGCATCAGCGAGGAAGATTACCTTAAGGTCAACAAGGAATAACCATTAACCCATAAAAATTTACAGGAGGAAGTTATGGCCGTACTAACCGAAGATAGAAACACCCCGCGCCGCACCGGCGACCTGCTCAGCCTGCCCGCCGCAGCAGCCAAGAAGTTTTACGCCGGCGCCATCGTCGCCCGCGACGCCGCCGGCAACGCCACCCCCGGCGCGACCGCTACCGACATTCTCGGTGCCGGTCGCTGCAAGGCGCAGGTGGACAATTCGGCCGGCGCCGCAGGGGCCCTCAACGTCGAGATCGAGAAAGGCGTATTCCGCGTCGCCAACTCCGCCACTGACCCGGTCGTAGTGGCCGATATCGGCAACGACTGCTACATCGTCGACGACCAGACGGTTTCCCATACTGACACCAACCAGTCCGTGGCCGGCAAAGTTTTCGACGTCGACGCCCAAGGCGTTTGGGTCAAGTTCGAGTAACCATTTAACAGCTATTTAACGGAGGTAATACCATGCTTCTCAATTCAGCCTCACTGGCCGCCCTCTACCGGGCATTCAACACCGCGTTCAGCAGCGGCTTCACGGGGGTGCAACCCCAATGGCCCCAGGTTGCCACCCTGGTCCCATCGTCAACCAAAACCGAGGATTACGGCTGGCTCGGCAAGATTCCCCGGATGCGCGAGTGGATCGGCGACCGGCAGATCCAGAACCTCAAGCTGCACACCTACAGCATCAAGAACAAGAAGTTCGAGACCACCGTCGGCGTTGACCGCGACGACATCGAAGATGACCAGTTGGGCGTCTACAACCCGATCTTCCAGACCCTCGGCCAGAACGCCGCCGAACTGCCGGACGAACTGGTATTCGCCCTCTTCGCCCTCGGTTTTACCACCGGTTGCTACGACGGCCAGTATTTCTTCGATGATGACCACCCGGTACTTCTGGCCGACGGCTCCACCGCCAGCGTCTCCAACGTCCAGGCCGGCGCAGGCAATCCCTGGTACCTCCTAGATACCCGGCGCCCCCTCAAGCCCTTCATCTACCAGGAACGGAAAAAGCCCAAATTCGTAGCCATGGACAAGGAAACCGACGCCAACGTTTTCATGAAAAATGAATACCTCTATGGCGTCGATTGTCGCTGCAACGTCGGTTTCGGATTCTGGCAGCAGGCGTTCGGCAGCAAGAGTGAGCTGGATGCCGCCAATTTCAATGCGGCTTACGACGCCATGGGCGCATTCAAAGGCGACCAGGAAAAGCCGCTCGGCATCAAGCCGAACCTGCTGGTTGTCGGCGCCAGCAACGCCAGCGCCGGTCGCAAGATTGTCGAGGCCCAGCTCATCAATGGCGGCGATAGCAACACGAATTTCAAGCGCGTCGAGCTGCTTGAGTGCCCCTGGCTGCCGTAATCATTCCGTAGGGGCGGGGTCACCCCGCCCTGATTAGATCACCCGATATCGGGCGGGGAAACCCCGCCCCTACAGGAGGTTTCATGAAACGTAACATCGCATATTTTACCCTGGCCATCTGCCTACTCACGGCCGGCGTCGCCGTTGCCGCAGCCACCGGCAAGCTGGTGATCGATCCCAACAACAAGGAGATCCAGGCATCGTCTCCCTACCCCCCGGCCTCCGCCTGCACCACCGTCACCACCACCAAGGGGACCATCGCCACCGTCACCGTCGCCGGTTACAGTCAACTCTGCTGGGAGGCCAGTGACAGCAACAATGCCGCCAAACGCATCAAGCGCCACCTGGGGAGCAACACCGCATATCTCCCCGGCACCGGCGGCTGCATCGGCCTCAACTCGGACATGAGCACGGTAGTATTCAAGCCGTATTCGGCACTCGGCGCAGCCTATACAGTCTGTACCGAGCTGACGCGGGGGGGTAAGACGCCATGATCCGAATCACTGCAAAACAGGACGGCTTTCGCCGCTGCGGCATAGCCCACCCGAAAGGCGCCACCGAATACCCGGATGCAACGTTCACGAAAAATCAGATGGATCAACTCCAGGCTGAGCCGATGCTGGTAGTGGAAGTCGTACCGACCGGCAAACCGAACGTGGCCGATACCGTGGTACTGGTCCAGGCCGCTGCGACCATAGAGGCCCTTGATCAACTGGCCGCAGATGAAACCCGCAAAGGCGTTCTCGACGCCATCGACAAGCGCAGGGCTGAACTCAGCCAGCCGCAGGGGTAACCCATGTACTGCAAGCTCGATGACATCCAGGGGGTAATGTCCGACGCCGAACTGATCCAGCTCACCGACGATAACGTCCCGCCGGCTATCATCGAGCAGACCAACGTGGACAAGGCGATCTCCCGGGCGGGCAACTTGATCGACGGCTATCTCCGCGGTCGCTACGTCCTCCCTCTCAATCCCGTTCCCGGCATTCTGCTCGATCTGGCCGTCGATGTAGCGGTTTACAATCTCTACAAACGGAAAAAGAAGATCAAAATGCCGGAAAGCATTTCCGAAGATTACAAGAACACCCTGAAGATCCTGGACCTGATCCAGAACGGCAAGGTCGATATCGGCAGCGCTAAGATTACTGCCCCGCCGACATCTGATTCGGTAAGTAATACTGCGGGCGGTGGTAGCGTCGCAGGCGGCAATCGGCTCTTCAGCCGCGATTCGCTGAAAGGGTTCTGATATGGAAGAAATCGAAATTCAGGACATCGAGGACAAGCTCCTCCAGGTCATAAACAACCTGCAGCGCTTCGCGGTCGTCGCGTCCCTGGTCCGTGACGGAGCCAATCCCGGCATCTTCCCCGCTGCCTATGTTTATTTCGCCGGGGACGGGGAGGGAGAAACCAGGTCAAGGCCGATCGACACCGTCGAGTTCCACGTCCAGGTGCGGGCGCAAAACCTGGCATCGGAAGCGCAGTTGGCCCGTGATGCCTACAGCCTGATTAATGCCGTGCGCAAAGCCATTCGCGGCAAGACCCTCGGCATCGTCGCTATCGAGCCGTTCCGCTGCATAGCCAGGGAACTCAGCGACTACGACGAGGATGAAAGCAGCATCGAGTACACATGCAAATTCACCACCCGGCAGTATCAAGAAATCGTGAATCCGTAAAACCGGTCGGCAGTCGGCGGTCGGCGGTCGGCAGGGTTAAAAACCACCGACCGCCGACTGCCGGCCATCGACCGAATTTAAAGGAGGTTTGAATGGGTTTTAAAGTCACTGTAAACGACGCATCAGAAACGACCATCGTCGGACAGGCCGCTCCGGATCAGGAAGCGGCGGCGCCCGCAAACGTCGTTAAAAAAGGGGACAGGCCCCAGGAGGTGAAACGTGCTGACGAGGCGTAGAGTCATAGCAGCAAGAATAGAAGCAGTAGAGGGGACCGCCGAGGTGATTACCGTCGCCGATGCCGGTATCCTCGCCATCGACCCGAAGTTCGACGCGGACTTCAAGATGAACGAGCGGAACAACCAGACCAACTCCCTCTCCCCCCTGCCGCCTGTACCGGGCGCACGGTCCGGCAAGGTCACGTTCAAGGCCGAACTGAAAGGCGCGGGCGCCGTATATGCCGCAGGCGTCAAGCCGGCCCTGGGTGTTTACCTTAGGGCGTGCGGTTTCGCCGAAACCGTCGATATCACCGCCGGGTCCGAAAAGGTCACCTATCTCCCCGCGTCCTCCGGCGTGCCGTGTCTGACCCTCTGGGTCTACGAGGACGGGATCATCAAGAAGCTGCGCGGCTGCCGGGGCAACGTGAAGTTTTCCGGCAAGATGGGCGAGATCCAGTTTGCGGAATTCGACTTTACCGGCGTCTACGACGGCACGGTCGACGGGGCGATGGTCGCCCCCACCTTCGAGGGTACGGTCCCGCCAGCGCTCCTGGGGGCGACGATGACCGTCGATGCGTACCCGGGCGTGATCGAATCGTGGTCCATCGACATGGGCAACACCATCCAGCTCCGCCCCTCGGCCTCCGCGGTCGACGGGTATCTGTCGGCCATGATCACCGGCCGCAAGCCGACCGGCAAGATCGACCCGGAAATGACCAGCGTCGCCACCTACGACTGGATGGGCAAGTGGAAAGCGGGCAATCCCGCCGCCCTGGTCATCGGCCCGGTCGGCACGGCGGATTACAACAGGTTCACCCTCACCGGCCCGAAGGCCGTCTATACCAAGGTGGGCGAGGGGGACCGTACCGGCATCCAGACGGCCGACACGGATTTCACGCTGACGCTCAACCTCGGCGACGATGAAATCAAACTGGAGTTCGTAAAATAGGAAACCGGTCGATGGTCGGCAGTCGGTGGTCGATGGTTTTTGAACCTGCCGACCTCCGTCCGCCGACCGCCGACCGCATTTAAAACAAAGGAGAAAAACCATGTCAGACTCAGTATTCGATATCACCACCCTTAATACCTCCGCCGCTGCCAACAAAGGGGTAACCATCACCATCCGCCATCCTGAGAGCAATGCCAAGTTGCCCCTCAAAGTAACCATCCTCGGCGCCGACTCGGACAAATACCGCCGGGTTGCCGACGCGTCCCTCAATGAGGTCTTCAAGCAAATAGCCAAAACCGGCAAAACCCTCCGCACCGCCGAAGACGTCCGAGAGGAAAGGATCAACGCCGTCTGCGATTGCATCACCGGCTGGGAGGCATTCGGCAACGGCGAGGCCTCCCTGGAATGCACGCCGGAAAACAAGAAGGCCGTATTCGAGAATCCCGGCTACGGCTGGATGCTTGACCAGGTCGACGCGGGGATCAGGGACCGGGCAAATTTTTTGCCCAAATAGGCCAGTCACTAGTTGACTGCGCCGAACGCCTGGCGCTGTTCGGCGACGATGCCGGCGGGGTGCATCTGGATCCCGCCGGCAAAGAAATCCGCCAATGGTTCCTGGAACTCTCCAGGACCCGCGGCCGGGAATTGGTATATGCGGGCATGGGCGGGGCGGTCACCACCCCGGCGGCAATCAGTTACAAAGAGATCGACTCCTGGACCAGGGTGACCGGCCGGAGGCCATCCCCATGGCAGGCCATGCAGTTGACGATTATGGACCAGGTCTACCTGGCAGCGGCAAACAAGGACGGCAAGCAGAGGCAGGGGCAGAGTATCGGCGAATACTGCCACGGGGCCGATGTGGAAGAATGCCGCCGGCAGTTCGGCGAACAGTTGGAGCGGGTGTGCAGTACCTGCCCGGCTTAACATCGGTTCGAGGTCCGAAGTTGTTCGAAGTTTAAACCTCGAACATCGAACATCGAACCTCGAACGTAGAACGGATTCCATGGGCGAAGATAAGGGCAAGGTAAAACTGAATATTTCCCTGGACGGGGTTCCCCAGGTAGTCGGCGGTCTGAAAGAGATCGAGGGGGCTTCCGACAGTGTTGCCGGTAAGACTGAACAGGCTACCGGCCGGATGGCGCAGTCTAATCAGGATCTCATGTCGTCATACGGCAGTTTGAAAACCATCATGACAGCCGTCGCCGGCAGCTATGTATTCACGCGGCTCATTTCCGAGGCTAACAGCGCCATCAATGCCATCGACAGTTTGCGCATCTCTACCATCCAGATCGCCGCGCAGATCACTACCATGCAAGGGCCGAAGAACGTCGCCGAGCACTATGCCGAAGCCACCAAATACGCCGGTGCCCTCGCCGTAAAGCTCCAGGAAGTTGACGCCAACTCTTTTGCAAACTATCAAACCTTGCTGCAGATGGCACAGACCATGACCCTGCAAGGGGTTGTGATGGACGTTAATAATAAAAAACAGGTTGATGCCTTTACATCCCTCTCCAACGCCGTGGCCATGTACACTGCCGGTCAAAATCAGTCTGTTCAGGCGCATCAGGAAATCAGGGCGTTGATGTCGGGGGAGGTTACCCAGGGCTCACAGCTGGCCATGCAGATTAACGATATGACCAAGGCTTCCGGGCTCTATAAAAACGGCCTCAAAGAGCTTGTCGCCGAGGGTAAGAAACACGGCGACACATTGGAGCGGTTAGCTCCGTTTCTCGTCGGGATTAATGCCGCTTCTGGAGACATTGCGACAACCTGGCAGGCGGTAACAGCATCGGCGGCTACGGCAAAGTTCATAATCGAGAGTATCGGATTCAGGGAGCTGTATCAAGATGCGATTAAATTCGGCGGGGAAATGGTCGCCAATCTCAAGACGCAAGCTGAGTATATAGGTTCCGGGATTGCTCGCGGCTGGCTGGCTGTTAAGGGGATACTGGAAACAATTTCCATCCTGTTCAATCAGCACGATGGTTCGTTACGGGGAATCATTGCGGCCGCACGTTATGTGGTGGAGGTTACTAATTCATGGCTGGAGGGGTGGGCGTTTCTGATCTCAACCGTGCTCCCCACGGCAGCGGAGAAATTCAACAGCATTGTAAATATTCTCAATGCCGTCGTGAACATGGCTTATGCGTTTGGCGGCATCCTGATCGACGGGATCATGGGCGCTCTCCAGGCTGTTTCGCACCTGAGCTCTGCAATCATGCAGATTCTAACCGGTGATTTTGTCGGGGCAAAAAACAGCATAGCAAAGATATTCGGTTCTGATTTTAAAGCAGTGATGGATGGTGACCTGGCTGTTGTCAAAGGGACCGTTGCAGCCATAAAGGAAGAATGGGGGAAGCTGAAAGACACGAGCTCTTTCAATAACCGTTTTGATAAGTTCATCGGGAGAACCCAGCAGGCAGGCGGGCCAGTTACTGCCCCCGTGCTCCCACCCGTACCCGGTAAGCCCGAAGCGATCGATAACACCGCCGTCGAAGAGCAGAACAAATACGCCGACTTCTACAATAAACTCCAGGAACAGCTGATCGCCACCACCCCCCTTCAGGAGAAGTTTGACAAGTCCATCGAGAAGGCCCGCTTCGAATTCGCCAAGATGAATGACGAAGTGGCTCCCCAGTACCGGGAGACGCTCAAGGGGCTGCAAGAGCAGGTTCTCAGGAACATGGAGGTGAACCAGGAACTCGCACGCAGTTCTCAGGCCCAACAGGACAGCCTCAAGAAGGAGCGGGAGGAAGCGGAAAAACTGGACCAGGCATACGCCAGGATGCGGGAACACTACAAGCAGGCGGACGACCTGGCTGCAATTAAATCCAACACCGAGGATCTGAACATCGAACTGATCCAGGACCCGGGAGCGCAGCAGGCGGCACAGATCACCAAGCAGTATGACGACAAGCTACAGGCAGCCCAGAGATACGCCCGCGATCTGAAGCTGATCGAGAAAAAAACAGGCGAGGACATCACCGACCGCCTCAAGGCAAATTCGAACTTGCAAATAGCTATCGTAATGGCAAAAAACGATAAGCTATTGGCCGCTGCCGCGGAACAAGCACAAAAAATCCGAGACATCCAGAACCAGACCGAAGACATCAACATCAGCATGATCCGGGACCCCTTTGAACAAAAAGCCGCGCAGATAGAGGCCAACTACCAGAGGGAGAAGCAGGCCATTGAAGACAAGATTAAGTTTTTGACGGCAGCAAACAGCATAGAAGTCGATCAGATTGTATCCCGTCAGAAACTTGTTGAAGAAGGTATAAAGCGGGAATTCCAACTTCGCGGAGGCCCAGAATATGCGGCATTCCTGGAACGTGAAAAGGGGCTGGACAATGATAAATGGAAGTCTCTTACAGCAAATGCCAAAAAAGGCACTGCAGAGATAGCGGCATTGCAGTCATTGCTGACAGCATTGGCAATGAAAAAAGACTGGGATTTAGCTAACAACAGCAAAGAGGCTTGGAATAGCAGATTAATGACCATCGCCTCTGTAATAGATAACATCGGCCAGGTCTTGATGCAGGGGAATAAGGACCAGTTTGAGGCCGGCAAGGCGATGGCGATCACCTCCACCATCATCTCCACCTATCTGGGTGCCCAGCAGGCGTTTACCGCACTGGCGGGCATCCCCATCGTCGGCCCGGCGCTGGGAGTTGCGGCCGCTGCCGCTGCCGTTGTCTCGGGGCTGGCGCGCGTGTCCCAGATCGAGTCCCAGGAGTATCAGGCATCCTACGCCGTGGGATCGAAGGAGCTTCCTGCCGACCAGATCGCCCAGGTCCACAAGGGCGAGATGATCATCGATGCATCATCCGCCAACGTGCTGCGCAAATACGGCATCAACATATCCGGCGCCGCAGACAACTACGAGACGGTCGCTGCTTTAGGCCCGCTGTTTGGGTCCATGCAGGATCTTCGCAAGGCTATCGACAACAACTCCCTGGCGGTGGCCCGGGTGGACGACGGGCTTACCAAGATCTCCGGCAGTCTGAAGGATTACGGCCAGTGGTTCGCCGATCTGCCGGGGGTAGGCACCAAGGAGGAAAAGTCCACCATCATGGATGCCCTCAACGGTGGCTTCAAGAGCTGGGCCGTGTCCACGAAAGACCTCTTCAGCTTCAACATCGGCGAATCGTTGCGGGCCAGCTTCAATGTCGCGTTTCTCGGCTTCGGCCACTCACTGGCCAACGGCCTCTTCGGCGGCGACCGGAAGATCACCGGCCAGGGGATACAGCTCGGCTACCGGGGCGGCCTGTACGGCGGCCAGTACGCCAACATCCGGACCGACGGCGGCTGGTTTTCCAGTGACAAGAATTCGACCGTTACCTCGGCGCTCCCGGGAGAGACGGAGCGCATCATCGCAGACACCGTAACCAGGATCAGACAAACCACGCTTACCGCGGCCCAGGTTTTGGGAACAGGCACGGACGGCATTCTGGCCGCAATACTCCCCCTGGAAAACATCGATCTGCGCAACCTGGACGCCGACGCTGCGTCGAAAAAGATAGAGGAGTGGATGCAAAAGCTGGCCAACGCCTTTGCCGGCGGCGTTAGTGGACTTGATGCCCTGCGCCAGCCTGGCGAGGAATCGTTTGACGCGCTGGCCCGTCTCGCCGGCGCGCTCCAGACGGTCAACGAAAAGGCCGAGCTGATCGGCGGCAGGCTGGTAAGTTCGAGTCTCGCAAACGCCGATGCGGCGTCCAAGCTCATCGATGCCATGGGCGGCGTGGAAAAGTACCAGGACAAGACCGCCAAGTTCTTCGATACCTTCTACACGGATGGTGAGAAGAGCCGGCGCACCGCCGAGCAGGCCACACGGCAGATGAACGTCGCCTTCCGCGACATGGGCATGATCGCCCCGACAACCCGCGAAGGGTTCGCCCGGATCGTCGAGGGGCTGGATATAACCACCGAATCCGGTCGCCGGATGTACGCCGCCATGATGGACATAGCCGATGCGGCGGACAAGGCGTACAAGCACACCGAAGAGCTGATCAAGGCACAAAAGGAGTCCAATCAGGATTTGACCTTGCGTGAGCTGGCGGTCAACGGCAATGATGCCGCAGCAACGCTCCTGGATCTGGTCTACAAGCAGCAGTCGGAATTGGCGGACTACCAGGCAAAAGGGCTCGATACGACCCGCCTCCTGACCTTGCAGCAGCTGGAATACGAGCAGGCGGTCAAGGATGTAGCCGAGACGCTGAAAAGCGCCAGTAACGACATGGCCGCCACGGCGGACAAGATCAAGGAAAAGCTTACCGCGGCCGTCGCCGCCCAGATCAACATTCTCGGCACGCTCAAGACGCTGCTCGGCGGCGACCTCTCCACCCTTTCACCGGCCGATAAATACGCTCAAATAAGCGCAACCTTCCGCGCCACCGCGGGCCGGGCACAGTTGGGCGATGTTTCCGCCCTGGAGCAGGTTTCCCAGCTGGCCCAGGACTTCCTCTCATCGTCCCGCGCCTACAACGCCAGCGGTCCGGCCTATGCCAACGACTTTGCCGCCGTGACCCGGACGCTCGCCGAACTCGCCGGGCTCCCCACCGCGACCGAGATCCAGATTGATGTCGCCCAGAAACAGCTGGAGACGTTGCAGCGTATCCACGACCTCATCAGCGCGGGCAATCTGGATCAGGTGCTGGTCAAGGATGTCCTCTCCCAGGAGCAGATGACCGCCATGGAGCAGAAGGGGCTCATCGACAAGGGGAACGCGGACCAGCTGACGGTCAAGGACTTGATCTCCAGCGGCAACGTGGACCAGCTCACCTACCTGAAAAGCATCCTCGGCGAGAACAGCGGCGTCGCCCAGCTCCTCCAGCAGTATCTCCAGGCCGATCAGGCGGCCAAGGATGCAGCGACCCAGGCCGCGACCGACGCCCTGGCTACAGCCGAGGCGGAAAAGCAACGCCTTGCCGCATTGGCTGCCGCCAGGGATGCACTGTCTGCCGCCCAGTCGGCTTATGGCACCGCCCAGTCGCAGGTAACGGCCGCCCAGGCCGCCCTGGACGCCGTCATCAACCCGGTCGGGTGGACAAAGGACAGTGCCGGCGCCTGGCATCAGACGGCGGAGGCGACCTCCGACATTCCCCCGTCATCCGGCACGTGGTACGACGTGACTGGTGGGGTGCACAAGACGATGGTCAACAACGGCTATATCATCCAGAACCTGAACACCCAGCTGTCGGCGGCACATCTGGCGGCGGCCAACGCATTGGAGCAGCTGAACGCGGCCCAGTCCGCATACGGCGCCATGCCCCAGTATGCTGACGGCTCGTCGTACATCGCCGGCGACCAGACGGCCCGGATCCACCACGAGGAAATGGTCGTAGATTCAAAATCGGCCAACGTGCTGCGCAAATACGGCATCCAGGTGAACGGCGGGGGGGGCAACAAGGAAATGGTCGCGCTCCTGAAATCCATAGATGCCAAGCTCGACCGGCTGGAAAAACTGGAGCAACACGCCGCCGCCGGTGTCAGGGTCCAGGCGGACGGCCTCAACCGGTTGGTCCGGACCGGCGAGGAGCAGGCAAAGAGTATGGCCGGCATTGAATCCAAGGCGAGACTGGAGGCGGCGGCATGATCAGAGTCATTATTTATGCAGTATTACTGTTGGTCCTGGCCGGTTGCGGTCAGGTTACAGATCAGGCAAAGGAGCAGACCGTGGAACAATACATCTACCTGGTGGAGATCACCGCCTACGACCCCGGCATTGCCGGAACACGGGTGCTGCGTTACTGCACCGGCGCGGGGTATACGACCGGCCCGGCCGACACCCAGGCAAATACGTACTACGAGCCGCGCGTCATCCAGCCCGGCACCATCAAACAGGACATGTTCAGCAACGGCACCACCGGCGGCGCCAGCCGGACCGGCTACGGCGAGATCGTCCTGGCCAACCAGGACGGGGCGCTGGACGGGCTGCTCAACTACGGCCTGGACGGTCAACAGGTGGTGGTGCGGGGGGGACTTCCCGGCGCAGCGTACCCGGCAGGCTTTGCCGTGCTTCTGACCGGTACCATGGAGCAGCCTGTCGGGGGCGATCAACTCTCGATCCGGATCCGCGACCGCCAGGCGGAATTGGACGTGCCGATCCAGCCCACCAAGTACGCCGGCACCAATGCGCTCCCCGACGGTCTGGAAGGGGTGAGTGATCTGCTGGGGAAGCCGAAGCCTTTGCTTTTCGGTGCCCGTAAGAACATCTCCCCGGTGCTGGTCAACACCAGCCGGCTGATATATCAGATTAACGACGGTGCTGCTGGAACCGACAACGTCTATGACCAGGGTGTTGCCCTGACCAAGGGGGCCGACTATGCGAGCCAGTCGGATATGGAGACCAACGCCCCGGCAGCTGGAACCTTCCGCGCCTTTCCCGCCGGCGGCTATTTCCGCCTCGGCTCCTCACCGGCCGGGCAGGTTACTGCCGACGCCACCACGGGCGACGTCGCCAACCAGTCCTGCGCCCAGCTCTGCCGGCAGATCGTGCTGCGCCGCCTCACTCCTGCCGACCTGATCGAACAGGGGTTCATCGACCTGGACAAGGCGAACAACGCCGAGGTCGGGATATACATCGATGGAGAGATGACCGTAGCGGCCGCCCTGGACGAGTTATGCCGCTCTGTGGGGGCGTGGTACGGCTTCGACAATCTGGGCAAGTTCCGCATTCAGCGGTTGGAGATCCCGTCCGGCAATCCCATCGCCACCCTGACCAACGCCGAGGGCCTCACCGTAGAGCGATTGGCCACCAACGATGCCGGCCGTGGCGTCCCGGCCTATCGCGTAGTGCTTGATTACGACCAGAACTGCACCGTGCAAACCTCCGGGTTGGCGGGAAGCGTCCCCGTCGACCGCCGCAACTGGCTCAAGGATCCGTACCGTTCTGTGAAAAGCGAGGATTTAACGGTCCTGACTCCCCATAAGCTGGCCCCGGAACTGCATTTCACCTCGCGGCTCGCCACCGAAGTAGCAGCGCAGGCCGAGGCCGACCGGCTACAGCTCATGTATTCGACCCGCCGCGACCTGTTGGCGGTAAGTTGCCCGGTGGATGTATTGTTATACCCGTCGGGGGGATGGTGGGATGATCTGGCGATTGCTGATATGCCATACGGCCGATATTCGCATACCTCTACCATCCATAACGATTATCTGTATCAACTCGGCGGCGCAATCACGGGGGCTGGGGCAGATCAGACCAGTGTTTACCGTCTGAACCTGCTGAATCCAACGGCAGCCTGGGAGACATCGGGCGTTACCAATCTGCCCGCTGCTCGCACTAATCATGCCTCAGTAATCAATAACGGTTACGTCTACCTGATCGGCGGCTCTGTAGGCGCATCGGTAATTCGTCTCGATCTCAATAATCCCAATGGGGCGTGGGACGATGCAGGGGTTACTGATTTACCAGCGGGCCGCAGCTCGCACATGGCCGTGCTGTATAACAATTATGTCTATGTTGTCGGGGGGGTTATTGCCGGCATAATATCGCCATCGGTAATTCGAGTGGATCTGAATAACCCGGCCGGCGCTTGGGATGATGCCGGTGTTACTGATCTACCGGCGGGTCGCTATGATTTCGCGGCGGTGGTGTCACAAGGTTATCTGTATGTAATTGGGGGTAACACACCGTCAGGCATCACCGCATCGGTGATGCGTCTCGATCTGAACAATCCTTCCGGCGCGTGGGATGATGTCGGTGTGGCCGATTTGCCAATTGCACGGTATAGGCATGAGGCAACGGTTCTTAACGGCAAGATATATGTGGTGGGCGGGACCATTTCCGGCGCGTCATCAAGCTCAGTGGTGCTCTTGGATACGAATAACCAGGATGCACAATGGGTGGATATGCCCAGCCTGCCCCGCAGCGTGGTTTGGACCCGTTTGGAAACCTATGACAACAACATCCTTCTAAGTGGTGGATGGAGTTCAGGCGCAGCTGCCAACTCATTTATATACCGCTCTAACGATTCTATTATGGACTGGTCTCGTATCTGGGACCTCGGTCGGGTAATCAAGCTGAAGATACCCCGTTACGGTTTCGACCTGGGCAAACTGTTTCGGCTGATCGGCACCGAACTTGATCACGCCCTCAACACCATTAAGCTGACCTTGTGGGGGTAACATGGAAAACGTCGCTTTTTTATATCCCGATTATTTCCAGCCCTCGGTTTCATACAGTCCGGTCATTTCCGGCGGATCATGGCAGCCGACTCTGCCGCTGGTCAACCTGCAATCGCAGCTTCTCTCCAAGCCGGCCCGGTCGACCAACCTCCTGGCGGCCAGCACCAAGCTGGTCGTTGATCTGGGCGTAGCCCGCCCGGTGGGGATGCTGGCGATCGGCAAGCACAACGGATCATCCGCCGGCACCGTCGTTGCGAAGTTGTCCAACGTTGCCGACTTCAGTGCCACCGTGCATACCTCGGCGGCACTTCCTCTCTGGCCCGCCGGCAAGATTGCCGAAGACATGGACGGCTATAACGTCAACTGGTTCTATACCCCTCCTGAAGGGCTTACGGCGACCCGCTACGTAGAACTCGATTTCAGCGACCCGGCCAACCCGGCAGGCTATCTGGATCTGGCGCGGCTCATGATCGGCGGTAAGTTCCAGCCTGCCGTGGGGTTCCATTTCGGAGGGGTCAATATCGGGTGGGAGGATCCCACCAAGGTGGACACATCGAAGGGCGGGGTTGACTGGTTCGACATCATGCAGCCGTTCAGGGTCAAGCGCTTTCAGCTGGACGATCTCTCCGACTCGGAGGCATACGACACGGTGTTCGAGATGCAGCGCCGACTCGGCAAGCACGGCCAGACATTTATCTCGTTCGACCCGGCCGCCACCGGTTTCCGTCGCTGGCAGCGCTCGTTTCTTTGCACGATGCGGCATCTGTCCCCAATAGAATGGCCCTATGCCGGCGGTAACAGCGTGGGGTTTGAAGCCAAGGAAGTGTTGTAAAAGAAGAGGAAGCGGCCGTTTATTCATTTTCTAATTAGAACACAGCACAATCTTTGGCGCATGGTTTGGCAGTAGAATGCTTTGGCAGTAAAGGGTAAAAGTCCCGGAATGGGTTTTAAGAAGGGGCCTTTATGGCATAGTGGGATATGGCCAACATCGAATTTTGCCGCTACAAGGCAATTTAGAGCGTCAGTGAAATTTCGCCGCCGAAAAGGGGCGGGAAAAGACCGATAATAATGACTTCCAATATCAATTATATGGAGGGGTTTTAAAAGGTAGTTAAACAGGCTTTAAATTCTCCGGTTTTTTGAAGCAGTTCTACTACCAAACTGAGCGCGAACCACTGCCTAAGCAAATGCGCCGCAACAGCGGTCGCAGAATATCAATCACACCAGTTACTATGTCGCGTACTTTACATAATATATCTTATGCGACGTTGTGGGTGGTTGTGACGGAGTCATCATCATCATCATCTTCGGCGGCGGCACTCAGCTTGCCCACATAACCTCATGTCTTGTCTTGCAACGCAGTGATTAAGGGATACTATTTAAAATAATTCCTGCGTATTGCCCTTAGGCAAGAAGCCTTAGTCAAAATAAGGAAAGAGAGGGCGTCATGGATTCGGAATCCAAACCGGAATTTAGTTCTTATACGCCATCTGAATTGAGGGAGCTATACAGAAAGAATCCTGATCTTTTTAACGAGCTCACCGCTGATGCCATCAGGCAGGCATGTATCGGCAGAACGCCTGAGCAAACACTCAAACTTCAGCAAACGCAGTGGGTCATTGACGCACAACTTCGGAAAGCGAAGACACCTCTGGCAAGAATGCATATAATGGAGAACATTTTCTACGATCAGGTGTACGGTCAGGATGGACAGCTTGTTAAACTCATCTCTAATTGGGCTAAGGTTATTCGTGCTATCAATGTTACTGGGCATGTTTCTAACAAGAAATCCGCGATACGCTTATTAAAAGGTTAAAAAATAACACAGAACCTTATATTCTCCGCTTATCGATCACCCGTGAAGCTTTACCCTCCTGCCTCGGAATACTGTTCGGCTCCACAAGCTTAACGGTTACACCGACACCGAGCACCGACTCGATCCGTTTCTCGACTGTCTCCAGAAATGCCTTCTGACGCTTCATTTCATCGAAGAAGATGTTTTCCGTCACCTCGATCCTTACTTCCAGCACGTCCATGGAGCCGTTCCGGTCGACCACCAGCTGATAATGGGGTTCGCAACCCTCGACGGCAAAAAGGACCTCTTCGATCTGCGACGGGAAAACATTCACCCCTTTGATGATCAGCATGTCATCGCTGCGCCCCATGGTCTTTTTCATCCTTACCATGGTTCTGCCGCACACACATTTTGCGTAGTCAAGACTGGTCATGTCCCTCGTGCGGTAACGGATCATCGGAAATGCCTCTTTGGTCAGGGTGGTCAGTACCAGTTCCCCGACGCTCCCTGGCGGCAGCGGCCGGCATGTTTCAGGGTCGATGATTTCCGGGATAAAGGCGTCTTCAAAGATGTGCATGCCGCATTTATGTCGGCACTCACCGGCGACGCCGGGGCCAATGATCTCCGAAAGCCCGTAATTGTCGGTGGCGCTGAGGCAAAGTCTGCTTTCAATCTCCCTGCGCATGGCTTCCGACCAGGGTTCACCGCCGAACAGGCCAACCTTCAGCGACAGTGATTTGGGATCGATTCCCATTTTATCCATCTTGTCGGCCAACGTTATGGCATAGGACGGCGTACAGACCAGGGCCGTTGTTTTATAGTCCTGCATTATCATAATCTGTTTTTCGGTGTTACCGGCGCTCATGGGGATGACCGTGGCCCCGATGGTCTCCGAGCCGTAATGGAGTCCGAATGCTCCGGTAAAGAGCCCGTAACCGAAGGCTATCTGCACCACGTCGTCATGGGTAACCCCGGCAGCGGTCATGAATCTGGCCACCAGGTTGGACCAGGTCTTCAGGTCGTTTTTCGTATAGCCGACAACGGTCGGTTTCCCGGTCGTTCCGGAAGACGAATGGATGCGGACCACCTCTCTGAGAGGTACGGCAAACATGCCGTAGGGGTAATTGAGGCGCAGGTCTTCCTTGGTGGTAAAAGGGAGTTTTGACAGGTCGGAGAGAGACTGAACATCTTCCGGGACTATGCCCATGCCGGTAAACTTGTTCCGATAGCAGTCAACATTTTTATAGGCACGATTCAAGGTAGCCTGCAATCTTTCCAATTGCAGCTGCTCCAGCTCTTCGCGCTCCATGCATTCATATGTCTGGTCCCAGATATGCTCCATATATGTACCTCGCTATGCACCGGAGATTTATATTGTCCCGAAATTACCGTTCCCAGACTTCTTTCTTTTCTTTGCCCAGGTAAGCACGTTGTACTTCTTTATTTTCCAGTAACTCCGACGACAATCCTTCAAGTATCACTTTACCTGTTTCCAGCACGTATCCTCGGTCCGCAAGTCTTAAGGCTGCCTTTGCGTTCTGCTCGACAAGGAGGATCGTTGTCTTTTTCTCATTTCGGAGGGTTTCAAGTACCCGAAAAATCTCCTGAACCACCAAGGGCGCCAGACCCATGGATGGTTCATCCAGCAACAGTAGTCTCGGTTTCGCCATCAGCGCCCGTCCTATGGCCAGCATCTGCTGCTCGCCACCGGACAACGTGCCCGCCAACTGTTTTCGCCTTTCCAGAAGGCGCGGAAAGAGGGCGTACACCGTATCGAGGTCTTTTGCTATCTCCCCCTTCCCTTCCCTGCTCCGGTAGCGCAAATAGGCGCCAAGCTCCAGGTTGTCTGCGACGGAGAGCGGATTGAAGACCTGTCGCCCTTCCGGAACCTGGGAAATACCATGTTTAACAATCCGGTCGGGTGGCAGGTTCCTGATCGAGGACCCTTCGAATACAATATCGCCACTACCCGGCGGAATTACTGCTGACAGGGAATTGAGGAGCGTCGTCTTGCCGGCGCCGTTTGCACCGATGAGCGTGACGATCTCCCCCTGTTTCAGATGGAGGGAAACGTTTTTCAAAGCATGAACTTTGCCGTAATAGCTATTTATGTTTTTGATCGTGAGCATAGATTTATAGGGGCGCTGGTTTATTCTTCTCCCAGATAGGCTGCAACCACCTCGGGGTTTTCCTGTATCACACGCGGTGTCCCTTCTGCCAGTTTGCGGCCGAGATTCAGGACAACAATGGAGTCGCAGATATCCATGACCAACTCCATGTCGTGTTCCACGAGCACGACCGTCACACCCATCTCCCTGATCTTTCTTATCAACAGGCTCAGTTCATGGGTTTCTTTGCTGTTGAGACCTGCCGCAGGCTCGTCCATCAATAGGATTTTCGGTTCGAGGGCCAAGGCACGGGCGATTTCCAGCAAGCGGCCTTTGCCGAACGGAAGATTGGCTGCTTCCTGTTGAGCCAGATCCGCTATGCCGGTAAACTTCAGCCAGCGCATGGCGTTGTCCCTGATCCGACGTTCTTCACGGAGGTGCCACGGCATTTTGAAGGCGCAGGCCAGAAATCCGCTTGAACTTTTGCTGTGAAGGCCGACCATGACATTTTCCAGGACTGTCATTTTGCCGAAAAGCTCAATGTTCTGGAAAGTCCGCACCATCCCCAGGTAGGCACGTTTTTCCGAAGGGAGGCGGGATATATCCTTATCTCCCAGCAGGACGGATCCCGATGTCGGGATGTAGATGCCGGTTACGATATTGAACAGGGTGGTCTTGCCGGCACCGTTCGGGCCGATGATGCCGGTGATCAAATCTTTCCCGATGCTGAAGGATACATCCTCCAGGGCAGTAATGCCGCCGAACCGTTGGGTTACCTGCCGTACGCTAAGCATGCTCCCCTCTTTCGACCGGTTTTTTCGGCATCAATCGGGAAACCAGTCCTGGTATGCCGAGGACCAGGCCGCCGGGCATGAACATGGTCATAAGGATCAACAACAGGCCGTAGATCACGATGTCGTAATCCTGAAAGGCCCGCAGAATCTCGGGTAAGAGGGTGAGGAGCACGGCGCCGAGGAACGAGCCGTAAATACTGCCAAGGCCGCCGATAATCACCATGGTGACGAGTTCTATGGAGAAATTAAAGCCGAAGGAGGCCGGTGAGATGAAGGTCATGGTATGGGCATAAAGGCTTCCGGCCAATGACGAGACAACGGCTGAAAGCGTGAATACCTGCACCTTGAGAAGACGGGCATTGACACCCATTACCCTCGCGGCGACTTCGGAGTCATGGATGGCCCTGAGTGCCCGGCCGATGCGTGAGTTCACCAGGTTTATGGACAGCAACATGATTACCAGGGTAAACGTCCAGATGAGATAATAATTCTTGTAATCGTTATCGAATGCCAGATTGCCCAGAGAGAGGTTCGGTATTCCTGAAAGCCCCGATGGCCCGCCGGTCAATTCCACTGTTTCATTGAAGATGATGTAGACGATGATGCCGAGACCGAGGGTGGCCATGGCCAGGTAATGGCCTTTAAGTTTCAAAATCGGAAAGCCGATGAAAAAAGCGATCAGACCGATAGAGATTGCCGCTATTACCATTGCCAGCCAGGGGTTGACGGAGTGGCTGGCGGTAAGTACCCCCGAGACATACGCTCCCAAACCGAAGAAAGCCGCCTGTCCCAGGGATATCTGGCCGGTGAAACCAAGGAGTAGGTTTAATGCTACGGCCAGCATGGTGTTGATGCCGACGAAAACCAGCACGTTCATCATGTAGCCGCCTGAAAATATGAGGGGGACCAACAAGATGAGGGCAGCGAAAATTATAAATTTTACAACGGTATGTTTCACTTTGTGGCCTTTGCGTTTCGACTGATTTTCAAACCCGTTCCGTCTCACCTTTTTTAAACAGTCCCTGGGGTCTGACAAAGAGGAGCAGCAATAGAATTATGAAGGCGATGGCGTCCTTGTAACCGGAAGAGATGAGACCTGCACCGAGGGATTCAAGCGTTCCCAACACTAAACCGCCGATCACCGTCCCCACCCCGCTGCTCATGCCGCCGATTATGGCCGCGCAGAAACCCTTCAAGCCGAGCATGATGCCGACGTCGTAGGCGGTCATGGTAAGTGGGGCGATGATGATGCCGGCCATGGAACCAAGCGCTGAGCTGATGACAAAGGAAAACAGAACCATTCTCTTGACATCGATGCCGACCAGACTTGCAGCGCGTCGGTTGAAAGCACAGGCGCGCATGGCTTTTCCGCTGATGGTATAATAAAAAAACAGTTTGTTGGCAATGATGACCAACAGGGTAATGGCAAATATCCAGAGATGCTGGGGAAGAATGGTTGCCCCGGCAACGGATATGGGGTCATTGCCGGAAAATGAAGGAAGTGCATGGGTATCTTTGCCCCAAAGGAGCATGGCCAGCCCTCGTATGAAGATGCTGGCGCCGATAGTGATTATAACGAGGCTCATCGGTGTGGCATTCTTCAATGGTCGAATTGCCAGCCGTTCAAAGGCGATCCCGGCGGCGGTGGAAGTGAAAACCGCCAGGGGGATTGAGGCAAACAGCGGAAGTTTCAAGGTCGTGAGAAAGAAAAACGACAGCATACCGCCAAGCATGACGAACTCGCCCTGAGCAAAATTAATTATCCCGGTTGAGTTGTAGATGATTGCGAAGCCAAGTCCGATAAGTGCGTAGATCGCACCTGTGGAAAGGCCGGAAAGGACATATTGTAGAATTTGTTGGGATAAATCCATCTATGGTTATTCTCGCGTAATACCAATTCCAAATAAAGGCGCTATCTTCGTTGGCTCGTCTTCGGCTCCTCAACGTACGCAGTTGTACGCCTTCGTCGCCTCAATCCTCGCCGCCTTGATATCATCCTTGATTTGAAATTGGAGTAAGATAAATGCAGCGCAGGTTAATCCTTCACCTGCGCTGCCATGCCGGCAAATTACGTTAACAAGAGAGGCGATGTTTACTTGACCAGCACCCAGTCCTTCTGCTTCACTTCCACTAGAACAAAGGCGTCCTTGTTGAGACCGGCGTGATCTTGGGGCGCATAACTGAATACCCCACCGATTCCGGCAAAGTTGCGGTTTTTTTCAAGCTGGTTGCGGATGGCGGCGGGAGAGTCCCCTCCCCTTTCGATCGCCCCTTTGAGAAGCATCACCGCATCCCAGGCATGTCCTCCGAAATGATCACCTTCTGCCTTGAAGTGCTTTTGATAATCCCTGACGAATGAAATGAGTGATTTTTTCTGGTGGTCGGAGTTGGGAAGCCGGTCTGCAACCAGCACACGTCCCGAGGGGAGAATTATCCCTTCGGCTGCATCTCCAGCCAAATCGATGAACTTTTTGGAAGAGACCCCGTGGCTCATGTAAATCGGGAATTTAAGGCCCAGTTGTTTGGCGTTTCTGGCAATGACGGCGGGGCCCGGGTTGGTCCCCCAACAGATCATGGACTGGGCCTGACTGCCGCGGATTTTTGTCAGTTGCGAGGTCATGTCGGTGTCCTTCGGTCCGTACGTGTCGTCGGAAACGATCTTGATACCGAATTTTGCCGCTTGCGCCTTTAACTGCTCACGCCCTGAAGAACCGAATGAGTCTGAGACGGTCAGGATGGCGACCCTGCTGATATTGCGTTTTTTCAGGTTTTCGTAAATGCGCGCCACGGCCAAAGAATCGTTCTGGGCGGTTTTAAAGACCCATTTTTTTAACGGCTCGGTGATTTTAATCCCCGCGGCGCAGGATATGAGGGGGATCTGCGCCTTTTCCACGATGGGGATGACAGCCATCGTGTCCCCGGTGGTGCTGGGGCCGATGATCGCCGCAACCTTATCCTCCTTGATCAGTCTGGTAGCGGCCTGAACAGCCTTCGTGGCGTCACCCTGGGTGTCGTAAACCACCAGTTGCAGCATGCGTCCCTTGACGCCGCCGGCTTTGTTTATCTCGTCAACCACCATTTGGGCGGTATTGCGTTCCGGTTCTCCGAGGAAAGAGGCCGGGCCGGTAACGGCAAACAGTGCGCCGATTTTGATCGGTGCCGCAGCGTTAACGGAGCCGGCAGTCAACCATACGAACATAAAAATGAAAATGGGATAGACTATCTTGTTTAACATTTGGCTCCTCCACCAATTCAGCGCGCTAGTGTCCAATCACCCTTTACGATACGTACCATTTCGAACGCGGAAAGATCCAAGCCGTTGTGATCACTGGTTGACATGTTGAATACGCCGGAAACTCCTACCATCCTGGTGCTCTGCTCGATGCCGTTTCTGATCTGCACCGGCGTTGCCCCGGCCTTCTTGACGGCATTGATCAACAACTGGAATCCGTCATATGCATAGCCGCCAAATGTGGATGCTTCCACCCCGTATGCCTTCCTGTACGCCTGATCATACTCCTTGAGAAGCTTATGCTGTGGGTCGGTTTTCTTCAGCAGATCATAAATTGCCAGTTTGCCGGCAGGGAGTGTTACTCCTTCTGCGGCATCAGCCCCGGCCAGCTCGATGAATTTCTTTGATGCGACGCCGTGACTCTGGTAGAGAGGTATCTTCATTCCCAGTTGCTTCAGATTTCTGGTTATAACCGCAGGGCCGGGGTTGGTTCCCCAGCAGATTATCGCATCAGGCTTGGCTCCCTTGATCTTGGTAAGTTGCGCCGTCATGTCGGTATCTTTCGGTGAATAGACCTCGTCGGCCACTATTTTGAAGCCCTTCCTGGACGCCATTTCTTTCAGTTGTTCGCGACCGGAAGAGCCGAAAGAATCGGAAACGGTCAAGAGGGCTATGCTTTTCTGCTTGTGTTTCTCCGCGAAATTGAGAATTTTCTCGGCGGCAACATGGTCGTTGGCCGGCGTCTTGAACACCCATCTTTTTACCGGATTGGTTATCTTGATGCCGGCGGCACAGGATATGAGAGGAATCTGTTCCTTTTCCACGATCGGTATTACGGCCATGGTTTCACCCGTTGTGCTCGGCCCGATAATCGCCACAACCTTATCGTTCTTGATAAGTTTGTTGGCCAGTTGAACAGCCTTGGTTGCATCCCCCTGGGTATCATAAACCACCAGTTCAATCTTGCTCCCCTTGATTCCCCCTTTTGCATTGATCTCTTTTACCAGCATCTCAATGGTGCTTTTCTCGGGCTCGCCAAGAAAAGAGGCAGGACCAGTGACGGAAAACAGCGCCCCGATTCTTATGGCGGGAGCAGCCAGCGCCGAAGTTACGGAAAACATCATTACAATGCCAAGTGCGAATAATACGATTTTTCTCATAACACGCTCCTTTGATAACAGGTGGTTACATACTGTAAAGTCTTTCACCGGCAAGTACATTGAAACCGTTGTCAAGCAAGGCGTTTATCGCTTTTTCGGTTTCATCGAATCGAAAGATAATAACCGCATTTTCACCGCAGCGTTCAACGAAGGCATACATGTATTCGACATTTATGGATTTCCTGTCCAACGCCAGGAGAATTTCCGAGAGTCCGCCGGGCCGGTCGGGAACCTCTACAGCGACGACTTCGGTTTTGCTGACCGTAAAGCCCTTTTCTTTCAGGACATTATTCGCTTTCTCCCGGTCATTGACGATCAGCCGCAGAATGCCGAAATCAGAGGTGTCGGCGAGCGATAGGGCACGGATGTTGATTCCGGCTTCTCCCAGGATGCGGGTCACCTCCGCCAGACGGCCTGACTTGTTTTCAATAAAGATGGAGATCTGTTCTACCTGCATGATTGCCCCCTTTAAAAGCCATTTCTTAAGAATCAATAGTTCGGTTGTCTATTACTCTTTTGGCTTTACCTTCACTGCGCATGATGGTTTTCGGCTCTACCAATCGCACCTTGCACGTTATTCCCAGTAAATCCTTGATCTCTTTCTCGATGGTATGTGACAAGGCCTGAAGGTGTTTGACCTCGTCGGAAAAGATGTTTTCGTCCACCTCTACCTGTACCTCAAGGATGTCCAGGTTTTCCTTCCTGTCGACAATCAGCAGGTAGTGGGGTTCCACCCCTTCGATACCCATCAGAATTGATTCGATCTGTGAAGGGAAGACGTTGACGCCGCGGATGATGAGCATATCGTCGCTGCGGCCGCTCATACGGCTGATCCTTGCATGGGTCCTGCCGCAAACACACGGTTCATAGGTGATGCTGGTGATGTCCCTGGTGCGGTAACGGAGCAGCGGAATTCCTTCTTTGGTAATGGTAGTAATAACCAGTTCCCCCTTGACTCCGGGAGGAAGAACCGCACCACTGTCCGGGTCGATGATTTCGGGGATAAAATGGTCCTCCCAGATATGCAATCCCTGTTTCGCTTCCTGACACTCAATGGCCACCCCGGGTCCCATGATCTCGGATAGCCCGTATATGTCTATGGCGGAGAGGTTAAGCTTTGCCTCGATCTCACTGCGCATGGAGTCGGACCATGGTTCAGCACCGAAAATACCGACACGCAGGTTGAGCTCCTTGAAATCGATCCCCTCTTCCCTTGCCGCCTCGGCCATGTAGAGCGAATAGGACGGTGTGCAGGTGAGCACGGTCGAACCGAAGTCCTTCATGATCATGATTTGTTTCTTGGTATTGCCGCCAGACATGGGAATAACCGATGCCCCCAGCTTTTCGGCGCCGTAGTGCGCGCCCAAACCGCCGGTAAAAAGACCGTAACCATAGGAATTATGGATAATGTCCCCCTTATGGGCGCCGGCAGCGACGAACGAGCGGGCCATAAGTTCGGACCATGTGTCGATGTCTTTCCGTGTGTATCCGACCACCGTCGGTTTGCCGGTAGTGCCGGAGGAGGCGTGGATCCGGACGATGTCCTCCATCTTTGCCGCAAACAGTCCATAAGGATAACTATCGCGCATGTCCTGTTTGCAGGTGAACGGAAGCCGCTGAAGATCTGCCAGAGATGTGACCTGTTCCGGTTTGATACCTGCTTTGTCAAGGGATTGGCGATAAAACGGGACGCGGGAGTAAACACGCTCCACCATGGCCTTGAGCCGTTTCAACTGCAATGCTTCAAGGGCCGGTCTGGGGAGGGTCTCAAATTCTTCGTTGAACATTTTGAGGAAACCTCTCTGTTGCAAGAATTAGGTCCGGAAAACGGGGGGAACAATATACTTAAGCGACGTTTCTACCGAGATAGAATGCCTTCTTGTTGATTTCCAGGGCCTTGGCAGGCACCATTTTTTCTATTGCCGCCAGCCAGAACTTTTCATCTATGTCAAGCTGCTTTGAAAGTGCGCCAATCAACACCGTGTTTGCTGTTTTGGGGCTTCCGGCTGAGTTGGCCAACTCCAACCCGTCAAGAACGACGCAGTCGGGAAAAGACTCCCTGATCCTGTCGACCAAGCCCGCAGGATAAGGCTCTCCACCTGTCGATACGATTGACGGGTTAATTTTAAGGTCGTTTACCACCACCTTTCCCCCCCTTTTCAGGAGCGGCAGGTAGCGATAAGATTCCAGCAGCTCGAAACCGAGCAGTATGTCGGCTTCACCTTCGGGAATGATGGGGGACTGTACTTCCTTGCCGAAGCGGACATGGGAAACGACACTACCCCCACGCTGGGACATACCGTGAATTTCGCTTTTCTTCACGTCAAAGCCGGCCTGCTTCAAAGCTTCAGACAGAATTTCCGAGGCCAGAAGCGTCCCCTGCCCTCCTACACCGACCATAAGTACATTGATAATAGTGCTGCTCATTTTTTTGCCTCAATTGCGTTAAGTTTACAGACCTGCTTACAGACATTGCAGCCCGTGCAGAGCTGTGGGTCGATATATGCCTTCCCTTTTTTCCCATCCGCCTGCCAGATAATGGCTGGACATCCCAGTTTCAAGCAGGCCTTGCAGCCTGCGCAGAGTTCAATGTCAACCTTAACCCCAGCGCCATTCTCGTAAACCCCTTCCCGCTTGATAAGTACACAGGGACGCCGTGTAATGACGACTGACGGCTCAGGTCGTTCCATTTCCTTCTGAAGAACCTGCTTCGTTTCGTCGATGTTTAACGGATCGACAATCCGTACATTTTTAACACCCAACGACCTCACCAGTTGCGGCAGATCGACTTTAAAAGTCTCATCTCCCACCAGGGTAAAGCCGGATGCCGGATTTTCCTGTCTGCCGGTCATGGCGGTTATGCGGTTATCAAGGATTATCACCGTAGCGGGCACGTTGTTATAAACCATGTCCAAAAGCCCGGTAATCCCCGAATGGAGGAAGGTGGAGTCGCCGATAACGGCAACGACCTTTTTCTGTTCTTCAGTGGAAAGCACCTTGGTGATTCCGATGGCGTTGCCGATGCCGGCCCCCATGCATACGCAGGTGTCCATTGCAGAAAGCGGCGGAAGGAAGCCGAGGGTGTAGCAGCCGATATCGCCCATTACGTAAGCCTTGAGCTGGTTCAGGGCATAGAAAATACCGCGATGAGGGCATCCAGGGCACATGTTGGGCGGTCTGCCCGGAAGGATGTCAACCTTGGATCGTGCCGGTTCCGGCAGTTTGAAGGCTTTACGCAGGATCCCCGGGGTCAGCTCACCGCAGATCGGGATGATCTCCTTGCCGATCACCTCAACCCCCATTGCCTTTACCTGTTCTTCGATAAAGGGGTCAAGCTCTTCGACAATATATAGCTTTTCAACCTTCCCGGCAAATTCACGGATCAACTTGTCCGGCAATGGATAAACCATGCCGAGCTTCAACACCGATGCTTCCGGCAGCATCTCTCGCACATACTGATAGGGGATACCGGAGGTAATGACGCCGATTGACCTGTCCCTCAGTTCCATCCTGTTAATGGTGAGCGTATTGGCATACTGCTGCAGTTTGAGTGTGCGTTCCTCGATGAAAGGGTGACGGACCCTTGCGTTGCTCGGGAGCATGACGAATTTTGCAGCGTTTCTTGTCAGCTTGGGTACCGGTAAGCCGGCAACCGGTTCTTCCAGTGTGACGATGGACTTACCATGGGAGGTACGGGTTGTGGTACGGAGCATGACCGGTGTGTCAAACTGTTCGGAAATGGCGAATGCAAGTTTGGTGAAATCTTTACATTCCTGGGAATCTGCAGGTTCCAGCATCGGCACCTTGGCGAATTTGGCGTAGTTGCGGTTGTCCTGCTCATTTTGCGAGGAGTGCATTTCCGGATCGTCAGCGCTGACAAGGACCAATCCGCCATTGACACCGGTATAGGAAAGGGTAAAGAGCGGGTCGGCAGCAACATTGACCCCCACATGTTTCATGGTGACCAATGCACGGCCACCGCCAAAAGAAGCGCCAATCCCAACCTCAAGCGCTACTTTCTCATTTGGAGCCCAAGACGCGTCGATATCCTTATATTGAATGATATTCTCAAGGATTTCTGTCGATGGAGTACCGGGGTAGGCGCTGGCCACCTTTACCCCTGCTTCAAAGGCGCCGCGGGCGATGGCTTCGTTGCCGGAAAGAATTTCCTTCATGGAAAAAACACCTTCTTGTTAAACAAAATAAGGGGATCGCTCCCCGTAAAAGTGCCAAAAAATATACAGAAAGAAGCCGGTCAAGTCAAATGCTTTTAGAACGTCGATACTGTTTTGTAGAACGAGGTTTCAATGTTTATCCATTGCTATCTATTGACAAAAGGCAATTATCAGCTATTCATTTTGATAGAAAATGAAACCATCGGAGGATTATATGAAAAAAGTTACTTTAATGTTTCTAATGCTCTTTGTATCAGCTACAATTTCTTTGGCCGCTGAAGCACCGTCTGTAGACCAGGGCAAAGAGTTATTTGAAAGCACAAAACTGGGGACGAATGGAAAAAGCTGCTCGACGTGCCATCAGGGAGGGAGAAAATTGGAGTGGGCAGCTACTTATGACGACGAAAAACTGGCAAATATTGTTAATTCCTGCATTCAAAAGACTTTGAAGGGACAGCCGCTTCCCCCCGATTCAGACAGCATGAAATCTCTGCTGTCATATATACACACCTTTGCCGGGCCGGGCAGGTAGCCAGTCGCAAGAGGAATTATCGAATGGGGGGATTCAGCACATGCTGCACCCCCTTCCGCATTTGTCAGTCTGCCAGTAACAAGCCTTCGAGCAGTCCGAAATCGCTCACCTTTATCCGATTAAAACCAAATATTTTCATGGTGTTGATGGTTATCAAGATACCGGCTATTATCAAATCCTCACGTCCCTTTTCAAGTCCTGTTATTTTCAGGCGTTCAGCCGGCGTCAACGGAAGAAGGTCCGCATAGATATCCTCAATTTCTGCCAGCGTCATCGTATGGTTGTTGACCTTCCGGTAATCATAATCAACCATTTTCAGATTTATGGCTGCAAGAGTCGTTGCTGTCCCCGCAGTGCCGATGAGGGTTACTTTGGATATATCATGCATCAGACCCAGTCGCTGCATCTCTCCCGTCAGAAGATCAAGCTCCCTTTTTACCTTATCAGTCATGGCTTCGCAGGTTATTTTCCCTTCGGTAAGCCTTACAACTCCAAGAGGAAGGCTCCGGGTGAATATCGGCGAGTTCCCGTGGCGCAGGGTATATTCGGTACTGCCGCCACCAACATCAAAAACGAGAAAATCTCCGGTCTTGTCATCGATGCCCGCCAGGACGCCGCGCAAAGTAAAGAGCGCCTCTTTCTCGCCATCGATAACCTCAAGCTTGATGCCTGTTTCGCGGAAAACCCGCTCACAGAAGATATTACCGTTGACGGCATCGCGCACCGCGCTTGTCGCAACGGCCCGAACATTACTTACTCCGTGGAGCCTGATTTCGTCGGCGAAATCCCGCAACGCCTCGATCGATCTTTCAGCGGCTTCCGATGATATGCCGGTATGCTGAGAAAATCCACCCCCAAGCCTGGTAATGTGCCGTTTTAAGAGTACCGGAATGAAGGAATCGTTATCGCCTATTCCCCCGATTAATAAACGTGCGGTATTTGTTCCAAGGTCAATAGCTGCGTTCAGTCGAGACATTAAAATTCCTTTTCAATCTCAATGATGGTAAGGGACATCTGGGCAATTTTAGTAAATGCCGCGATAATATCTCCGTAAAGTAATCCTGCAACAATAGTGCACTTACCGCTGTGAAGACGTTTAATATGATTATGCTGTATGGTTTCATGCGCCAAATTGATTGCATTCATTTTCTCTTTAGCGCTGGCGGAATCCGCAGTCGTTGTTGATTCTTCGCATAGGGAGTTTACCGCTAATGTGACCATTTCAGCGACTTGAGCGGCAAACGCTTTGATTTCTACCATGGCGGCACTGGAAAAACGGAGTTTTTCTTCCTTTTTACGCCGCATGTATTCCATTATGGACTCACTTTGATCACCGATATGTTCAAGTTCATTAATAATCTGGATCATTGTCGGGATTTCGACTGCATTTGTCGACGGCAGCGGCTGCCTGGAAAGGGTAATCAAAAAACTCGAAATATCTCGTTGCAAGACATCCAGCAGTTCTTCCCGTTGCTTTATGCGATTAGCGCTACGAGCATTAAAGCTGTGAAACTGTTCAACCATCTCGTGGTACATGGAGCCGGTAACCGTCGCCATCCTCTTTATTTCGTTACGGGCCTGCAAAAAAGCAATGGTCGGCGTATTAACAACCCGCAGATCAATAAATTTAGGACGGGGCTCAACATCGCTTTCACCATCCTTTCCTGGAAGTATCACTGTTGCTGACCTGGCAAAAAAACCGATGAGCGGAAGGAAGATAAGGGCGCTCAGAATACTGAATACCGTGTGTGCGTTAGCCAAATGTCTTGCGATGTATGGTTTTGTTTCAGAAGCTAGGGGAGCGATGGCGTATGTGTGGAGGGTTTGAACGGTGAAATCGGCTTCTCCAGGAGAAAAAACCTGAACAAAACGCAGAAATAGCGGGAATGTGATTAAGACAAGACCAATAGCTACGCAATTAATGACGATATATACAAGAGCCGTCCTTTTTGCAGCCAGAGTGCCATTGATAGCCGCAATGGCAGCTATAAGCGAGCCACCGAGCGATTCACCTACAACCATAGCAACGGCGGAATCGAAATTCAGCAGTCCGCTGCTGGCAAGGGCGATGACGATACCGATTGCTGCGCTGCTGGATTGAATCAGAAACGAAAGCAAAGCTCCCAGTATAACAGCAGATATGCGCCACGATAAAAATTGCCGGCTTAACCCGTTAATTAACGTGTTTTGTTTCAACGGCGCAAAGCCTAATTCCATTATGTGCAGACCAAAGAAGACTAGACCGGCCCCAAGCAATAGCGTCCCTATGTTTACCCATCTTCTTCTGCTACTGAAACACCTTAAAATCACACCGATGAATATTGTTGGTAAAGCGAAGAAAGAGATTTTAAACGCGATGAATTGTATTGCCAGGGTAGTGCCGATGCCGGTACCGAGGAGAACACCTAAAGCCTGATACAGAGAAATGAGGCCGGCATTTACAAACCCTACAACAAGGATGGAAGCGGTGCTGCCGGATTGAAGCAATGAGGCAAGACAGCTCCCCATGAGAGCTGCGGTCAAGCGGTTGCCGGTGATTTTTTCAAGGGAGTGTCTAAGACGATCACCGGCTAGCTTCTGAAGGCCCTCTGACATGGATTTCATGCCAAGGATGAAAAGGCCCAACCCTCCAAGTGCCTCCATGAGAAATGAGAGAGGCATAGGAGTTATTCTCCGTTATTATTTTTCAATTTTAAATGGGAAAGTAAAATCGGGTGCAGCCGATTTAGCGGTTCCTTTTTTATATACAAGTAATTTAACACCTTTTTTACCGCTAAGGTCAATCTTGAAGTAAACAAGACCAGCAACCTTCGCTTTTGGAATAATGATTCCGTTTGCAATGGCCTTTGTGTATATATCCTGAGGGTATACTTCATAGAAATAGGGAAGTTGAGAGTTGAAAGTATTATAAAATGAAGATTTTTCATAATCTTCCATATAATAAAAACCGACGTATGGATAAGGTATCAAATAGTAAGAATCTTTGGAGATAATTTCTTTAACCTTTTCTGGTGTCAATGGGAAATACTGATTTCCATCACTGTCAACGAGCAGAAATAAATCAGAGTCTAATGGCACCTCATTGTTACCCTGATTCTCTATCAAAACAGAAAATGCAGAAACAGTTCCTTCAAGATTATATGTGTAAAGTTGTGTATCGGCGCTAGATACTGTGATGGAAATGCTGTCTTTTGTCAGTGTCTGTGAGTTGTCCTTAGGATTTACGACACCCGATTCAACCGGTACCGGTACAACTTTGAGTGAGCATCCTGTAACGAAAAATAACAATATCGCAAAGGAAAGAAATGACTTTTTCATATAATTCCCCCTTAGACTAACTGAGATCATTAGATTAAATTTTAATTTCCGAAAAATCATTCGCATACAACAAAATACGCACGGATTGGCGATTGCCTTTATCTACAGTATCATCTTGTGCCGCAATATACAAGTCAAGTCCCAGCTTATGTTTTATCCGCAAATATTGTTCAACTTCCTTGGCAAGATACAGCGACTTTTTCACCTTTTCATCTTTGCTGTTGGAGGGCGCAAAATAACCTTCTATTCTGACCACCTTCCCTTTCCCCAACATGATTAATTTGGGAACCAATGCATCAAGGTTATGCATGGCACGACCATCGGAGTTCAAGCTGCCTGTGCGAAAACTTATCTCTCCAATCTGTTCGCAACCTTCAGGAAGTGACTGATTGTCTCCCTGGGCGTATGTGAGTGTACACCAACCCATTAATACAAGAAAACACACAATTCTAAACCGTTTCATCTGTTCCCCTTTGGAACGAGAAAGAGGACTTCAAAGCGACGGTTCATTCTTCTCCCATCAGTGGTGGAGTTGTCGGCGATTAACTTTGATTTTCCCATTCCTTTAACAAAGACGCGAGTCGGGTCTATGCCTTCCTTGATGATGAGATAACTGGCAATAGCAATTGCACGCTTAATCGAAAGGTCCATATTGTAACCAACTGAACCAATACTGTCCGTATGACCATCTATACGTAAATACAACCATGTTTTATCAGTACGTGCTTGCTCGGCTACTTCCGACAAGGCTTTCTTCACTTCGTTCGACAACTCGATCTGGCCAAACTCAAACATAATATCCGGGAATCGGAACTTCCGATACACCGACATTTTTTGTGAAATCTGCGTTGGCTTGGCATTCGAAACTTCAATATTGTCTCCCTTGACTTCGATCCCATAAAGTGGGGTTACCCCCTCCAAACTGGACTCAGCAACAGGGTTTAATTCAGTCGCAATCTCAGCCTTCGGCTCGACGGGAATTTCACTTTCCAACTGAATCACCTTGGCTTCTCGGGGCAGCAACGGCATAACAACGGGAGTCGAAACAGGTTGAGAAGGTATTGTTATCTGCCCGTAAGGCTTTATGACGATTTCTTCCTTGTCTGGATCGACCGGTATTTCTAATTTACTGGCCGGTACGATTGGTACAGCTGTTTTTATTAATGATGTGATCGGAATAATTTTGACCGGTTTTACTATTTCCTGTTTTTTATTTTTTTCATCATTCTCCGAGGCAAGCTTAGGAACCGCTTTTATATAGTTACCTATCCCCTGACAGGTAGAAAATCCGACGAGTGCCCGCCAATCGGGGCTAACAGAAGTAAGGCCGAACCCACCGGCTAAATTAAGCGTGAGGTGTGGTGAGATATAGTATTGGAGACCGACAGATCCCTCGACAGGGTAATCTGGAACATTGCTGCCGAATGGATTAGCTGCGTTCTTGCCAAAAACTTCCACAATTAATTTAGTTCTGGGGGTAGCCATATATTCAACACCGCCGCCATAAAGCAGTTCGTTATCGTAGGCATTGCCGCCCGGGGCAAGGTAGCCGCCATAAAGATGGATTCCCACCCGATCCGTCTTTAATGAAGCTATGAGGCGTCCCCCCACATCGTTGATACCGTCAACAGCTTTGTCTTCAGAAACATGCCGCTGAACAAATACATCCGCAGCAAGCTTTAGATTTGAATTCCTTTTTCCCAAAAATCGAATTTTAGCCCCTAAGTCGGCAGTACCTCTGCCCGAAGCATCTTCCTGGCCATTGAAAAGCAAGTTCGGATAGGTGCCATAAAATTCCAAGAAGGAACCCATGCCAAGAGTTACAGTTGCTGGCAGAATAGTAGAGTTTTTATTACCGGTGTTGCTGATATTACCCCAGATGCCAACACATATGTTTCCGGAATCCAACGTGTCGGCGGAAGGAACATTGATAAGACCGGTGGCGCCGGTTTGGGTAGGGTTAGCGAATGCCAGCGAGGCAGGGATAATTATAGATAAAATCAATAAAATTAATATTTTCATTATGAATTATTAGTTTCGATAAGGTTATTGTATAAACGGCTGGCAAAAAGCGCAAAATTTCAATACATAATCAGAGATTACATTCCGTCATTCAACGTGACTACAGCTCACCTCTATCGGAATAACCTTAACCTGATACCTTTTCTTTAAGTTCTTTTCCAACCTTAAAAAATGGCAGTTTTTTTGATTTTACAGCTATAGACTCACCTGTCTTTGGGTTTCTTCCCGTATAGGCCTGATAACCTTTAACTACAAAACTTCCAAAGCCCCTTATTTCAATGCGATCTCCATCCAACAAGGCATTGGTCATAGAGTCAAAAATCACATTGATTATCTCTTCGGCTTTTTTGTACGACAACCCTTTTTTTGTTGCCAAGGCTTCTATTAATTCTGATTTGTTCATATTTAACGCCTCCAACAGAGCTTTCTATTAGTTAACCACAATCACCATTAGTTAATCAACAGCATGCTTTCAGATAACGTTTTGAAATATAAGCAGCTTCTTCCACTCTATCATGCTTTTTCAGCAAAGAAACGAGTTTTTCTGCTGCTCCTCGTGCCACACCGGGTGATGACAGGGCTTTTGACAAATTATCAATAGCCTTTAAATCGTCACCGATCATAACATAAACATCACCTAAAAGTACAAGAGCCTGGTCTGACAGCAATCCGAATTCAATCATATGATTAAGCACGGGAATAACCTCATGCAATCTGTCGGAATCAATCAACAGCTGAACTAGTCCCAGATAACAAAGTGAATTAGAAGGATTTATACTGATTGCTTGGCGAAGGAAACGCTCACAATCAATAATTTCACCAAACCTGTATTTTATTAGGGCAGCCTCATAGAGCAATATATCGTTTTCATTTTCCGATAACAATTCTTCTAATATTTGCAGGGCCTTAACATCATCGCCATCATGAATCAACAAATAAGCACATGCAAATTTCTTTCCCAAAGCAGCATAGCGTTCCGGCAGAGGAGCAGGCAGGGTATGAATCAGGAGTTCAAATCTGTCCTCCATAGAGAGTTGGTCATCAGAAACATGGCTGTTTTCTGAAAGTTCTTCTGCTGAGGATTTACAGCCAAAACAGCCATTATTATTATTAATTAAGTTGGTTGAATGATTTTGAACGGTTAGATTTTCCAGAAGCTTGCCAGCCTTTTCCCTAATCGTTACGTCTTCTGCCAATTCCATGACCAGAAGAAGATGATCTTCTGCTTTAGATCGATCATTGCAGTTTATAGCATGCTCAGCTTCTAATAGATTCAAATCAGCCAGCCCATCATTGACAATGATTATCTTATTTTGTAGCCGAAGCATGTCAGCTTTACCGGCATCATTTGTCGTATCAATTTTATCAATCGCTTCGCCATACGAGTATTTCGCATCAGCAAATCTGCCCTCTTGCAGAAATTTATCACCCTGCTCCATATAATAACGATAATTTTTTTGAAATAATTTATTGAATAACATATCCATACCCACCTGCTAAGGCAATGAAAAATCGCGAAGAATTTATTCGGCCCTAAGTAGTGTAACGCTTTCTATATGATAAGTTTGTGGAAACATATCCACAGGTTGGCACTTTACAACTTCATAATTACTTTTCTTAAGTATGCCGACATCTCTCGCCAGAGTAGCAGGATCGCAAGAAACATAAAGTATAAAATGTGGACTAACTGCATGAATCCGGCTGACCACTTCAGCTGCTCCACACCTGGGAGGGTCAAGCAAAACTACGTCAAAACTTTCACCCGCAGCGGCCAGTTTTTTGACTTCCAAAGTCGCATCAGAACAATAGAATTCTGCATTTGTTACATTATTGGACTCACAATTTTGGCGCGCATCGTTAATCGACTGTCCAAATTCTTCAAATCCTACCATACTTTGTGCAAAACCAGCCAGAGGAATGGTAAAATTACCGTTACCACAGTAAAGATCAAGAACTTTTTCTTTGCCGGTAAGTTCAGCCCAGTTCCATACTAATTGAATAAGATGCAGGTTTTGCTGGTAATTTACCTGTGAAAAGCTCCCTTTACCAAATGATAACCGCTTTGGTGAGCTGCCGGGGATGAAATTTTCCGGAATCTGATACGAAAGGCTTTCAATGCCAAAAACTTTACCAAGATTTGATTTATGTCCCCCTTGGATAAATATACCATCGGCAAAACCAAGCGTTTTATTTTGTTCAAGAAGGAATTCGGAAAATCCGACATGCGCGGCGCCTGTATAATGCACAATAACAATGGCACTTCCGTCATCACCTCTTGCCACGTCAATCTGGGGGACTGTATCCGGTTCTGGCAGATGCTGCAATAATTGGCGAAGTTTACTGATGATTCTGTTAATGTCGGCATGGGCAATGGCGCATATTTCAGGGATATCAATGACATCATGAGACTTGGTCCTGAAAAAGCCAAGGTGCGGCTTTCCATCTATAAAACGGACCTTTAACTGAATTCTTGATCGATAGCCATACAGTTCCTGAGCGGGAATAACCGGTAAGATATGCTTTCGTTCTACCCGGCCGGAACGCCACAAAAGTTCTGCAAAAATTTCCTCTTTTTGTGTAATTTGCGCCGAATAAGCAATGTGCTGCCAGTTGCATCCTCCGCATATACCAAAAACAGGACAGGTTGGCGTTACACGCAGATGCGATGGCTCAAGGAGTTCAATAAGTTCTCCTTCAATGTATGAACGCTTTTCAGCTGTTACCCGGACCCTGGCTACGTCGCCAGGCGCCGTAAAGGGGACAAAGCATGCCTTGCCGTCCACTCGGCCAAAACCTGCCCCGCCGTTGGCTAGCTTTTCTATGGTTACGACTGTTTCACGCATGTAGATTTAGTGTATGTACAGGATAAAAACCCCGTTTTCTTTTTGCTCTTGTTTATTTCTGACAATACCAGCTTCTTCGGCATAGTAGAGGGTATCAAGTATGGTAATGAATGTTGCTCGAAATTAGCAATAAGTCTTTCTCTTACCTGTGAAACCTGAGCAGAAGGAACACCCATCTGCTGCACCTTCCGGAGATGAACAATTGTTTCGCCCCAATGCGATTTTACTTCATTATAAGCAGAGATGGTATCGAAATAATCAGGCAATATCGGTACTTCACAGCGAATTTCAACAGTTACGAGATAATAATCGCCAAAATAGCGGCGAGTATTATCAAGAAATCGAACTTTCATGCCATTTGCAAGCGTTATTTCCCGTAACAGATTATCCACTAAAGATTGCTGCCTTTTCTATAAGTTATGTGCAAATTCTGACTGATGAAAATAATATGCTTTCTGTCGTTTTGTAAAGGCTTTTTTATCGCGATTCATTGAGGTGTATCGGCTAGTAAAACGAAAGATGTAAATCCGGCTTGCAATTTCAAATAAATGTTTGTAGACTGTTCGTTTGTGATGGCATTAGCGCATACTAAACCTTGCTAGGAGTGAAAATGAGTAAAGAAGAAGCGATTGAAGTTGAAGGCACGGTCATAGAACCCCTTCCTAATGCAATGTTCAAGGTCAAACTGGAGAACGACCACATTGTGCTCGCTCATATTTCCGGGAAAATGCGTAAGTACTTTATTAAAATACTTCCTGGTGACAAGGTAACGGTTGAACTTTCCCCTTACGATCTTACCCGAGGCCGTATAACATATCGCGCCAAGTAAGTCCGCCCCACACCCAACGATTTCAAACAACGCAAGTATGTGGTTTGATGAAATCAAGCGATGTTCCGGCTAGCACCCAGGGAATCTCGGTATTGCTCTTTATCCCATGATCGGCACGTAACCGAACACGGCATAAATTTATGTAGAAAATCTATAGACGAGAAGGAAACAAGCTTATGTACACAGTGGCAGATCTCAGAAAAGGATTGAAAATAACCCTCGATGGCGATCCGTATATCGTTATTGCATTTGACTTTGCCAAGCCAGGCAAGGGGCAGGCTCTTTACCGTACAAAGATGCGTAACATGATCAACGGCACTATTCTCGACAGAACCTACCGTTCAGGCGAAACTTTCGAACCCGCGAGCCTTGAAGATCGGAAAATGCAGTATCTCTATAAGGAGGACGACCATTATTGCTTTATGGATAATCAGTCCTACGAGCAGATACATGTGGATGAGAATGCCCTTGGCGATGCAAAGAACTATCTTATCGACAATCTGCCGGTAGACGTGCTTCTTTTCAAAGGCAAGGCAATCGGTGTTGACGTGCCGAACTTTGTCAACCTGCGGGTCGTTCAAACAGACCCCTGGGCCAAGGGCGATACCTCTGGAAGCGATTCAAAGCCTGCAACCGTGGAAACAGGCTATGTACTCCGCGTTCCACCATTTATCGAAGAGGGCGAACTAATAACCATAGACACACGTACTGGTGAATATTCAACCCGGGTTAAGGGATAACGGATGGCTAAAAACTGGCCTCTGACCCGGCGCAAAGAAGCACTCCGGGGAAGAAGCACCATTATACAGGAAATAAGACGATTTTTTATTAAAGAGGGGTATCTGGAAGTGGATACCCCTCTTCGCATTCCTGCACCAGCTCCTGAATCCCATATCGATGCGATCTCTTCCGGCAGATGGTTCCTTCACACGTCGCCGGAACTTTGCATGAAAAGGATGCTGGCCGCCGGCTACGAACGCATTTTTCAAATCTGCCGATGCTGGCGGGATGGGGAGCGGGGTATTCGTCACCTCCCTGAATTTACCATGCTTGAGTGGTACAGGATCGATGCCGATTACCGCGATCTGATGAGCGAATGCGAGGCATTGATCCGGTCAGTGATCCATGTTCTGGGACATGGCGGGAGCATTCGTTATCAAGGAATGGATGTCGAGATAAACGAACCGTGGGAAAGATTGTCCGTGAGTGAAGCCTTCATCCGTTACAGCAGAATGACCATGGCTGAGGCATTGGAGACGGACCTGTTTGATGAAATCATGGTGAGAGATATCGAACCCCGGCTTGGCTTCGGGAAGCCGACCTTCATCTACGATTACCCGGCTGAACGCGGGGCACTGGCCCGCATCAGTAAAGACAACCCGGCAGTAGCGGAGCGTTTTGAACTATACATCGGTGGCCTGGAGCTGGCTAACGCCTTTTCCGAGCTCACGGATGCACAGGAACAGCGGACCAGATTTGTTCAGGAATCCGCTTTCAGGGCATCAATGAATAGAACCACCTATCCTCTGCCCGAAAAGTTTCTCGATGAGCTATCGGATATGCCTCCTTCAACCGGGATTGCCCTGGGAGTGGACCGGCTCGTCATGGTGCTTCTGGATCTCTCCAGCATAGACGACGTAGTTGCATTCACACCTGAAGAATTATGATCGCATAAACCTGCGTTCACTCCACATCACCATACGCAACCATCTCCCCACGGTAATTCCTGACCAACAGAATATTCCCCCCTACCCTCTTCGCATAGTCAGGCAATAAGGGCACCTTCCCCTTTCCTCCTTCCAGGTCAATCACGTAATAGGGCGATGCCATGCCGGAAGTATGGCCGCGCAGACTTTCCATGATCTCAAGTCCCTGCTCGACCCTTGTTCGAAAGTGACCGGTTCCCTTCACCAAGTCCATCTGATGGATATAATAAGGTTTAACCCTTATCTTCAACAAGAGCTGCATCAGCCGTTTCATCACTGCGGGGCTGTCATTTACACCCTTCAGCAGCACAGTCTGGTTTCCCAGAGGTATTCCGGCATCGGCAAGCCTTGCACACGCCGTTGCCGATTCAGCGGTAATTTCCAACGGATGGTTGAAATGGGTATTTATATAGAGCGGGTGATATCTTTTCAGCATGCGACAGAGGCGCGTGGTAATTCGCTCCGGCAATGTCACCGGGACGCGGCTGCCAATCCTGATGATTTCAAGATGGGGGATTTGCCGCAATCGAGCAAGTATCTCCTCCAGTGCGTCATCCTCAAGCAGCAACGGGTCGCCACCGGAAAGTATGACATCGCGGATTTCCGGTTGACCTGCTATGTAGTCGAGCGCAGCGCTGATTTGTACCTTTCCCGTTACAGCGCCGACACAACCGACCTGGCGTTTGCGCATGCAGAAGCGGCAGTAAACGGCACATGTGGATGAAACAAGCCAGACAACCCGGTCGGGATAGCGATGGATAAGCCCCGGCACGGGACTCAACATTTCTTCCCGGAGAGGGTCTTCCTGTTGCAGATCGTCTTCCAACTCACGTGCATCAGGAACACACTGCCGCCACAGGGGATCTCCCGGCTCATTAATGAGGTTGAGATAGTACGGGGTGATCCGCATCGGATAACGTTGCACCACCCGCAAAAGCGGTTCTGCATCTATCCCGAAACGCCGGGCAAGTTGTTCCGGGCTGGTAATGCTTGCAGCAAGGATGTTCTGCCATTTTCCCATTTGTAGCGCTCTTCTCCAACAGGATACGAAGAAGGCGGAGAACCGTTCCTCCGCCTTCCTTAATCACAAGAAATAAAAGTCAAATAATCATGTTATCAGGGCGCCGATCAATTCCTTCACATCGGCGATGCCGTTTTCCTCAAGATACGTTTCCATTCCCTCGGCTATGGTCTGAGCCGCAGAAGGGTCGAGAAAGTTGGCTGTGCCGACCTGCACGGCAGTCGCTCCGGCCAGCATGAACTCCAAAGCATCCGTCGCAGTCATTATACCACCGATACCGATTATGGGGACTTTGACCGCCTGCGCCACCTGCCAGACCATCCTCAGCGCCACAGGCTTGATGGCCGGGCCGGACAGCCCACCGGTCATGTTGGCCAGTATCGGCCGACGCTTTTTCAGGTCTATGGCCATGCCGGTGAGGGTGTTGATCAGCGACAACGCGTCAGCCCCGGCATCGACGCAGGCATTTGCCATCTCCACGACATTGGTCACATTGGGTGAAAGCTTGACGATCAGCGGTTTAATAGTGGATTCACGCACGAGGTTTACAACCTCGTAGGCAGCTTTGGGGTCGGTGCCGAAAACGATCCCCCCCTGCTTAACATTCGGACATGATATGTTTACTTCCAACCCGGCAACTTCCGGCAGTTTGTCGAGCTTCTCCGCCAGTTCACCATACTCTTCAAGGGTGTTGCCGTAAAGGTTGACAATCACCGGCGTGTTTACCGTGCGAAGGAAAGGGAGTTTCTCCTGGATAAAGGCATCAATACCCACGTTTTGCAGGCCAATGGCGTTCAACATCCCGCCAGGCGTTTCGACAATGCGCGGAGTCGGATTGCCGGCCTTGGGTCGGATAGAGAGTCCCTTGGTAATGATAGCGCCGATCTTTTCCAGATCGAGGTAATCTGCAAACTCTTTACCATAACCAAAGGTTCCGGATGCGGTCATTACCGGGTTGCGCAGCTTTATCCCGGCTACTTCCACAGATAAATCAGGTTTTCCCATGCTATCTCCTTCGCTCATACCTATCACCTATCAAATGATTAATCCCATCGCAGATCCCGATAATCGAAAACCGGCCCGTCCTTGCAGACGCAACGATAATCCGGCGTCTCATTCGAATGGTTACGACCCTTCATAACGCAACCGAGACAAGCACCAACACCGCAGGCCATGTAAGCTTCCAGGGAAACCTGACAGGGAATGTCGTACCGGCACGCGATTGCCGCTATTGCCCGGAGCATCGGAAACGGGCCGCAGGCGAAAATGGTCTTGTTGTCAATACTTTCAGCCAGATGCTTTTCCAGTACCTCTGTTACCAGGCCGCTGGCCCCCAGGGTCCCATCATCGGTGGAAACATAGGTCTCCACTCCCAGCCGTTCGAATTCGGTAATACAGAGGATGTCTTCCTTATTCCTCCCACCGGCAAAAAGACGGACTTTGGATGTTTTAACCATTTCCTTTGCCAGGTAATACAGTGGAGCCATGCCGACCCCTCCACCGACGAGAATTTTCTCCCCTGAAGGATCACCCGGCGTGAAACCCTTTCCAAGCGGCCCCAGAATATCGAGATGATCACCCTGGTGAAGCGTGGAGAGCATCTCCGTACCCTTCCCTACTACCTTGTACAAAATTTCAAAATAGGTCTGCGTGCCGCAATCCGTATATGCCGTTGCAAAAGTACCCAGATCAAAAATGCCGAAAGGGCGCCTGAGTAAAGGATCTATGGCATCGCGCACCCTGACCATGATGAATTGCCCCGGTGTTGCACTGCAGACGACAGGTGGTGCGGTCATTTTCATTTTGAAATAACCGGGTGAAACCTCGATGTTGGAAATAATCATTGACTTAAACTGCATTGCAGATTACCTCGCCGGATTCAAGATTCAAATATGTATTCCATCAAAAGTGCGTCATCGCCATTTTCATAATAGGCTTTGCGCCGCCCTGTTTCAACAAAACCAAGACTTTCGTAAAGTTGTATCGCGGAGAAATTCGAAAGACGAACTTCCAATGAAACGAATTCGGCTCCCTTCTCACGGCAATCCAACAACACCCTTTTCACCAGCATTCTGCCTACACCCTTACCGCGGAACGCCTTGTCTACAGCTACATCGAGTATATGGCCTTCGTCAATGACGAGCATTGGACAGATGTAGCCGATGACCCTGTTTTTCGGGCCGATGGCTACCAGCGGAAATGCATGGGGGGAATTGAGTTCATCAAGAAAATGGTTCCTGGCCCAGGGGCGTGGAAAAGATTCGGTTTCAATGATCAGAACCTCATCCAGATCCGTTTCAGTCATCGGACAGATGGTTATTTCTTCAAGCCGGTTCTCCATTTACGGGCATCATAAGCAAAGAGGTTCCGGTTGTAAACTGTTTTTTCATTGCCAGTTTGAATTTGACTTTTGCGCCCTTATGGTTTAAATTTTTCATTTCCAATTGAAGGGGAGGACTGTTTTGAGCGAATCCAGAATTACCTATAAGGATGCCGGAGTAGACATCGATGCCGGCAATACATTTGTTAAAATGATCAAACCGCTTGTCAAGGCTACGTCAAGACCAGAGGTTATAGCCGACATCGGTGGTTTTGGCGGATTGTTTTCACTGAATTCCAGCAAGTACAAGAATCCGGTGTTGGTGTCCGGCACCGACGGTGTTGGAACCAAGCTGAAAATCGCATTTTTGGCCGATCGCCATGATACTATCGGCATTGACCTGGTGGCCATGTGCGTCAACGACATCATTGTCCAGGGAGCGGAACCTCTCTTTTTCCTCGACTACCTCGCCACCGCAAAACTTGACCCGGAAAAGGGCGCATCGATCATAAAGGGTGTTTCGGAAGGTTGCATACAGGCCGGCTGCGCCTTGATCGGCGGAGAGACAGCGGAAATGCCCGGTTTTTACTCCGGCGATGAATATGACATGGCCGGTTTTGCCGTCGGCGTAGTGGACCGGGACAACATTATCGACGGTTCTTCCATAACCGTCGGCAATCGTCTCATCGGTATTGCCTCCAGTGGCTTGCACAGCAATGGCTACTCCCTGGCACGCAAGATTATCTTCGACAAAATGGGTCTTGGTGTAGACGATATCATTCCGGGACTGGATAAAACCGTTGCTGACGAACTGCTGACCCCTACCCGTATCTATGTAAGATCAATATTGAATCTGCTCAGAGATTTCCCCATAAACGGCATTGCCCATATTACCGGTGGCGGCCTTCTGGAAAATGTTCCCAGGATACTTCCCAACGGCTGTAAAGCGCTTGTTCGCAAAAACAGCTGGCAGCTGCCGCCAATTTTCCAAATATTGCAAAATGCCGGCAATATCGAAGAAAACGAACTATTCAGAACCTTTAACTGCGGAATCGGCATGGTGCTGGCAGTGCCGGAAAAGGAAGCCGATGAGGTTCTCATCAGGCTTTCCGGTCTTAACGAAAATGCTTTTGTCATCGGTGAAATTGCCAAGTGCGAAGCTGGTTCAGAATGCGTTGAAATGATTTGAAGAACGGATAAATTACAGCGTTAATTGCTTTTAGTCCCTTAGAAAAATTATTTGCATGTTTTTTGCGAAGAATTTTTCGTGAAGGGACTTATCCCGTTCATCGGGGTTGGGTAGAACACTTATGCGGAAATTACTGACAATTGGCGTATTGGTATCCGGCAACGGTACAAACCTGCAATCCATCATTGACCGTTGTGAAGATGGCAGTCTTTCCGTAAAGATCGGATGTGTAATCAGCAACAATGCCGATGCATTTGCATTGGAGAGAGCCCGGAAACACGGCATTCCCACGAGACACATAGACCATCGAGAGTTCTCAGGTAGAGCGTCATATGATGCAGCACTGGTAAAGGTTTTACGCGAACATGACGTGGAACTGATTATTCTGGCGGGTTTTATGCGAATCATTACCCCTGTACTCATCGATGCTTTCCCTAATGCGATTATGAACATTCATCCAGCCCTTCTTCCTGCGTTTCCCGGGCTTCATGCACAACGACAAGCACTTGAGTATGGGGTGAAAATATCCGGCTGTACCGTACATTTTGTGGATGCCGGCACCGATACCGGCCCTATTATCATGCAGGCAACTGTTCCGGTCGATGCAAAGGACACGGAAGAAACCCTCTCAGCAAGAATACAGGCAGAAGAACACTGTATTTTCCCCAAGGCAATCCAGTTGTATGCTGATGGCCGTTTGACAGTGGAAGGAAGAAAGGTCATCATCTCGTCCCTTGCATAGCCGACGCAATTTTCAGCGCATAAAATAACCTACCTTAGACCTACCCTCTTCAGAATAATACCGAGATACTTGTTCAAAGGATTAGTTCTTTTCAGGAACGGGAGGACAGGAGGCTTTCTTGCGCCAAGTCTGTCCAGTTCAGCGGTAATCTGAGGACTGTTCCCGTGCCCAAGGCCTTGACGGAATACCAGCATTGCTTCAGGTTTGTTCCCAAGAAGCATATATATTCGCCCAAGGTTCAGATAATGAATCGAATTGTTTGGTTCCATCTCCATCGCCCCTTTGCATAGAGAAACGGCATTATTATATTGGCCGCGTTCTTTCGCCAGACAAAAGGCAAAGTATGAGCAAAAGGTAGGGTTATTCTCAAGCTGGAAAGCTTTTTCAAAATATGCCAACGCAGAAAGGCTGTCTCCGTTGTTGAGGGCTCTCAGTCCACGAGCAAAGAGTTTATCCGGCTCAGTACATGGCATACAGCTTCACTCCTTTGCGAACAAATCGATAACTACACTACTCAGCTTAGCATTACGCAAAGCTCATCATATTCTAAAGCCCACTGAATCTCCACCATTATTTACAGAAATACCACCGCAAGGTGGAACATAAACGGTTCCAGTGACGAGGTTTTGCTCCCTTCAAGAAAATAATCTACAGTCTTATCGATCTGACTGATTCCCTTTTGGTATGCAATCGGCAGGATAAACGGTGAGAGAAACGACGATCAACAACTAGTCGCAAATAAAAAAAGGGATCAGACTTAACGTCTAACCCCTTGTTATTTATGGTGGAGCTGATCAGGATCGAACTGACGACCTCTTGAATGCCATTCAAGCGCTCTCCCAACTGAGCTACAGCCCCATTCAAGAAAGTTGTTTATATCAAAACTGCTTTAACGTGTCAATCATTTTCTCTCACATTTTTTCTCACATTAAAATCAATTTCCTGCTTGACCCGCTGACAGTCATTCGTTATAATCGCCACACAATTTACGCCGGAGTGGTGAAATTGGTAGACGCACTGGACTCAAAATCCAGCGGGAGCAATCCCATGCCGGTTCGACCCCGGCCTCCGGCACCATTTAACAATCCGATAAAGTACGAAGCAGCATGCGAAGCCCTGAGAAATCAGGGCTTTTTGTTTTTTTATTGTCCGTCGTTATTAACCATCGACCGGAACTCAAGATATGAGCTATCATAATCGGTCATGCTGGCGTAGATGTAACATGCGAATGCAAGTTCAGCCAGATTCATAAAAACTGTTCCTCTTCTTGCGCAGCAACCGTCCAGATACGTTTCAAGGCAACTCAGCCTTCAAATCCTCATCAAGTTTGTCATAATAGTGGGCAAAGAGCTGATCAAGTAGTTCGTTCCGCGTCCAAAGGTGCACAGTAAAGAAACTCGCTGCCAGTTCTTTTTGTACATTGCTCTTATAACCACTCCAGGAAACAAATGGGCGGGACGCTCAGCAAAACTTTTTCGCTTACAATTTCGGGTTCCGAATGGTTTCCCTCAAGAAAAACCATCAGAGAACTGAATATTTGTTTCAGAGTGTAGACATTACAACTTGACAAAAAGTTCACAGAAGTGTTAGCGATCCGATGGAGCGATACGTTATACGGTCTTCTATGGCCTTATCTCAACAATCGTACCATTTGGCGCTAACTTGGCAATTTCCTCTATTTCTTCGTCTGTTACGGCAATACACCCTTTCGTCCAGTCAACCTCTGTGTGAAAATCACCAACCCACGAGAAACCATTCTTAATTCCGTGGATCATGATGTTTCCGCCCGTAGAAACACCTAGTTCTTTTGCTCGCTTTTTGTCTCTCTCGTTTGGATAGGAAATATGAAGAGATAGGTGATAATGGCTGTCCTTGTTTCTTGAATCGATGAAGTAGGTTCCCTCCGGGGTTTTGTTATCGCCTTGCCTTTCTTTTGGACCATTCGGGTTTCCCCCCAAGGCTATCTTGTAGGTTTTGAGCACCTCCCCCTTTGAGATCAACATCAATCGTCGTTCTTTTTTTTCTATCAGAATCTTATCTACCGATCCTTTCTGGATTGCAAAAGCAAAAACCTTTTGTTCGAGCGCTTTAATCTTTTTTTGCAGTGTAATAATTTCATTCCCCTTGCTTTCAACCTCTTGCTGGAGAGTCTCAATTTGTGTTTGCTGCGTGGTAATCATCTTATCCTTGATAGTGACATTATTGATATAAAATATCATCCTCTCACTGTCCTGCCTGTACCCACTCCCTGGGTAGTCCTTTATGAGTTTCTGAAAACATTCCAGGGATTTCTGATAATCTTTTTGCTCATTCTTCGGATGCGCATAAATAATACCCATCTCGAATAGAACCCTGTCTCCCGTCGTGGGATATTTTTCAATAATCTGCTCATATTTGTTCAGAGAGGCCTTGTAGTTTCCCTGACTAAAAGAATTATTCGCTTCTTCGAAGGTTGACTTGGCCTGGAATCCTTCACTAAAGTGACTGCATCCGCACATTAGAATTGGTGTTATTATGATGCAGATAAAGAAAAGGTGCTCACTCTTCCTGCTTTGTTTTTTACCCATATATGTCAAAGACGGTCTAAATCTTTTAGACAGTACAATTTGGAAGATTCTCAGTTCCCTCATCTCCTCACCCCTTGGCAGAAGCATCAGGAATATCTTGTGCTAAGAGCCTGATATCCTGGCTTAACAGGTTAAATGCTTGAGTCGTCCAGACAGACTTAAATGATGGATAAGGAAATGGCAGGGTTTTGAGACCCTGCCACTTCATTATCCGGAGCACTAAAGGTAAAGTTAACAGCTCCCTTAAAATTGACTTACTTCCTCATCGATTTCTGGAAAGCGGCGTCAGCTCTTTTCGCCTTTTCATCTGCGATCCTTTCCCTTTCCAATGCCGCCTTTTCAGCATCATCTGCCTTTAACTTGGCCACATCGGCTGCCGCCTTGGCAGCTTGCGCATCCTGCAATGCCTGATCAGCTTTCGCATCAATCAGTTTTTGCTGCGCCTGCACTTTCTCGAGCTCACCGGTTGTTGCACAACCCATCATAGTAACGAGAACAAGCATCATTGAAATCACCAAAAGACTTTTCTTCATCTCTAATCACCTCCTTTCTGTTCAGTTTACATTATTTTAATAGTGACTGTTAAAATCCAGCGCTACTTCACAAATAATATTCACATTGGTTATTGATTGGTTGCAAGAACATATACCAGGAAGAGGGAACGCGTGAAGTTCACAATTTCCCCTGAACATAAGAAAAGCTGGGATCGACTATCTCTTCTTGACAGGTTCAATCAATATACCGTCTATTTCCAAATCAATTTTCAAGCGTTTGGTTGCATCTTTGGCCTCACTGATATCATTGAAAGGGCCAGCGATAACACGGTAGCTATTGCTCTTTGATAACACCATTGCCGGGATTTGTGGACCCTGGTGGTTGATAATGGTGGCAATCCTCAGAGCTTCAATCTTGTCACGCACATCAGCAGCCAAAACATACCACGCCTCCATTTTCAGTTCTGGTATTTCCGGTCTGCCATACAATTTGTCTGGGTGCTCGACTTCTATGGTTCTCGAAGCCTCTTTTTCACTTCCTTGACTCATCTCGAAGATGGGAACAGGAATCCCTCGGGCCTCGGCCTGCACTTCCTTAACTTTTCTCCAGTCAAGCGTGCGCGCCGATTTCTTTTCAATATTTCTCAATTTTGCGTATGTCTTCTCTAGCTCAATAGCGCCCGAGTCTTCCAGAGGCGTATGAGCTTCCATGTAAAGTACTCCATTACGTTGACCTATGAGATATGGCTGGTTAACAATGACTACAGGGGTATTAACTGGAGTGTCATCGTAGAGCATCTTCACGTTTTCTGGATATAGTCTCAAGCAGCCATTGGTTGCTTTAAGACCAATGCTGGCAGGTTTATTAGTGCCATGGATCAAATAACCCGATTTGCTTAAATAGAGCGCGCATTCTCCCAAGGGATTTTGAGGTCCCGGCGGAACTTCTGCGGGCAGAGGATCGCCTTTTTTTCTATGATCCTCAGAAATTGAAGCAGGCACATGCCAGGTCGGCCGGGTTGCCTTGCGCTCCACACGCATTTGACCTGTGGGCGTGGGTCGCTCCTTGGTTCCGACACCGACCGGGTAGGTCGACACCACCAGTGACGTACTATCCCCTTTAAATTGAAAGAGCCTCATGGTGGCTAAGTTGACCACAATGCCTTTTCTAGGAGCGTCCGGCAGGATAAAACTCAGAGGCAACATGATACGCTCTCCGGCCTCAGGCACCCATACATCTACCCCTGGATTAGCTGCACTGATTGCAATGATCCCCAGACTGAAGTGTCTTGCAATATCCGGGAGCGTATCCCCCTTTTCAAGCCTGATGACTGCCAACCGACCAATGACGTCATCTCCTCTTGCAACCGAAAACTCATTTCGTTCGATCTCCTTTTCAGGATGGCTTGGAAAAAGCCAGGATCTCTCCTGAACACTTTTCATAGCAGCGCATCCATTGAGAGATAAGATGAATGTACAGAGAGCTATAAGACGAAGCCAATTGGATAAGAGTGACAGGTCAACGATTCGGCACATGGGTTAAATAAGCAACCTTTCTCAATAATGAAAATTAATACAAATAAAAAGCCGGGACCGAATATCGTGTGATATTTCGGCAACCCGGCTGTCTCAGTGAGACCCTGTAGGCTTTCCGCCCCACCCTCGCGGATGGTTGAGTATTATCGTTTATCACTAACCGTCATAATACGGTGCCCTTTAAAGGCGCACCTCTTGCTGACTCGACCTCCTTTTATGTTTTGACAACAAAAAAGCCGGGACCGAATATCGTGTGATATTTCGGCAACCCGGCTGTCTCAGTAAGACCCGTAGGCTTTCCGCCCCATTCTTGCGAATGGTTAAGTATTATCGTCTATCTCTCAAATATTTTTTTGCATCTTACATTTCTATAAAGATTTGTCAACATTTTTCTAAAGTCCAGTTGAGGGACCAACGGATTCGGGGGAGCTTGCAACCAGGAAAAAGACAATCTAGACATAATGGTTGTCAGTTGCCAAGCAGAGTCTAAAAGCTAAAAGACCTGCCATCCTTGTAAACGTGGGTTATGCTGTAGAGTAGGAATCCACTACGGCTCAGAGCCACAACCAAGGA